>OJLB01000394.1_pt1 | contig 20503 bp, 19 predicted proteins | sample 1596861 | NCBI WGS metagenome assembly OJLB01 (sample SAMEA3904681, study PRJEB24821) | metagenome | biome: Builtin; feature: hospital; material: surface | place: USA | collected 2013-06-06
TATAGTGGATTAAATTTAAATCAGGACAAGGCGACGAAGCTGCAGACAGTACAGATAGTACGGCAAGACGAGGCAACGCCGTACTGGTTTAAATTTAATCCACTATACAACAAAAACAAATAATAAACACCGAATCCGGTTTACTTACACACGGCAACCCTTCCAACCCAAACCGCCCGAAAGGTCGTCTGAAACGCACCATCTACACACCGAAAAGGAGGCATCATGTCCGCCCAATCCATGTCCGGCTACTTCTTCATGCCCAACCACATCATCCTCGTGGGCGCGAGCGAACGCCCATACAGCTTGGGCGAACGTATCCTAAGCAACCTCCTGAGCGCACCGTTTCAAGGTCAAATCACACCCGTCAACCTCCGCCACCGTACGGTTGCCGGACTCACCTCCTACACCAATCTCAACAAAATCCCCGGCAGCGCCGACCTCGTCATCGCAGTAACGCCGCCTGACAGCTACGACACCCTGTTCAAATCCTGCCGCAAAAAACAGTTCGGCCACATCATCCTCATCCAAGACTGGGAAAGCCTGTCCGACGACGAATGGCACACCGCCGAAGCCGCCATCAAAAAACACCACGGCGACGAGCTCAACATCAGCGTGTGCAGCCCCGCCGGCGTACAGCTTCCATCGCAAAGCCTCAACATCAGCTCACAACCCGACCATCCGGCAGGCTACACCGCCCTTCTGACCGGACACACCTCCGTCAGCAGCGAAATCAACCTCATGCTGCAAAAAATGGGACAGGGCATCTCGCGCCATATCAGCCTCAACTATCCGCTCAGCCCCACCACCTCTGCCGACTGGCTCAACCGTTTCGGCCACAACCGCCACACCAAAGTCGCCGTTATCGAGCACAACCCAGCCGAAAACCAGCGCAACCTGTTCAGCGCCATACGCCATTTCACCCGCCACACCCCACTCATCCTCCACGTTACTCACCGTTCAGACGACACTGAAAAAGCCGTGTTACGTTGCCTTGCGCGACATTTCAACTTCCTCGCCACCTTCAGCAGCAGCGAACTCGAAGCCGCCCTGCACGCACGTTTATCCGATCTACCTCCTCTGAACAGTATTTACATCCTGTCCAACACCCCTGCCGAGTGGTTAGAAACCTGCGCGCCTCAAAACCTAAAACTCCAATTTCCCACCGAGCAGCCAAACATCCGCCAAGGTTACATCGGCAGCACACCCACGCCCGCCCATTACCACAGCATCGCCAGCCAACAACTTCAAAACACCCATACCGAAGCCCTGCTCGCCATCGTCTCCCCGACCGACAGCCCTGACGAAAAAAATCTAACCCGCACCCTGAGCATGCTGGCGAAACACACTGCCAAACCCCTGCTTGTCAGCAGCCGCTTTTCAGACGACCTCCTGCATTTCGACCGTCCTGAACAAGCCCTGCAAGCCGTATCGTTCCGCAACATTGCCGACCAACTGCAAAAAGAGCAGTTACACATCGCCACGCCTAAAAAAGGTCGTCTGAAAACCCCGCAAGCAAGAAACATTACCAAAGCCCTCGCTTCAAAAGACCTACCCCTGCTTGCCGAAGCCCTGTGCCTGCCTGCCTATCAGCACACCGTGCATAACGCGGTGCAATTCCGTTTCCAACGCCATAGTGCCTATGGCGACGTCCTGACCGTATGCCATCAAGGCAGAAGCACCGCCGCGCTCCCGCCGTTTTCTACGCTGGACATTGAACACATCGCCCATTTCGCCCAACTTGAAAACACGCATATCCTCAACCAACTCTTGCACACCTTAAACACACTCAGCCAACGGCAACAATACATCGGCGAAATCCTGCTCAACCTCAACGGCGACCAATACAGCAGTGACTTTATCTTGCAAACTGACGAACGTCCCTCCCCAAAAAACAAACCAACCAATATAGCTACCCTCAAGCTCGAACAAGCCGCCGCCAAAGTACAGACCGCAGCGGAATACCTGCGCAGCAAAAACCCTGCTGCCGCCGAGTTCCTCCGCAATACCGGCGAAGCCGCCGCCGAACTTTTGGGCGCAAAAACCGAAAGCGACGCCCCCATCCGAAACGTGCTCGCCCCCTACCCGACCGATCATCCTGCTACGCTTACCCTGAAAAACGGCGAAATCGTAACCATCCACCCCCTCACGCCCGAAGACGCGGAAGCCAAGCAACAATTCGTCCGCAGCCTTTCTCCGCAAGCGCGCTACACCCGTTTCATGACCCACACCAACGAATTGCCCATCCCCACCCTCGCACGCTTCAGCAAACTCGACTATCATAGCGAAGCCGCATGGACGGCACGCAATTCAGACGACCTCATCGTCGCCGTCAGCCGCTTCAGCCGTATTAACCGCAACGAATGCGAATTCGGCATCACGCTTGCTGAAAACGTACGCGGCAAAGGGTTGGCAGCGGAAATGATGAAGCTGATTATCCAATCGGCAACACAACAAGGCTACCGCGTCATGAGTGCCCAAATACTCAAATCCAACACCCCTATGCTTAAACTTGCTGAAAAATCAGGCTTTACCATCACACCTTCCGAAGAAGACAACACTTTGTGCCAAGCACACTTAAGCCTGACCACTCCGCAAAACAGCAACAAAAACAAATAAAAACTTGCATGAACAACGCAAAATATCCTAAAATTAGCGGTTTCTTATCTATCCGATTTTCTCAAAAGGACTCAAAATGGTAGTTATCCGTTTGGCTCGCGGTGGTTCTAAACACCGTCCCTTCTTCCACGTAGTCGTTGCCGACTCCCACAACCGTCGCGACGGTCGCTTCATCGAGCGCGTTGGCTTCTATAACCCTGTTGCCAATGAAAAACAAGAGCGCGTACGCCTCCAAGCCGACCGCCTGAACCACTGGATCGCTCAAGGCGCACAAGTCAGCGACGCAGTTGCAAAACTGATCAAAGAACAAAAAGCTGCTGCTTAATCACCGGCTAATCTTGCTATGACCGACACTCGACAACGGGTAGCCATGGGCTACATCAAAGGTGTATTCGGCATCAAAGGCTGGCTCAAAATAGCCGCCAATACAGAATACGCCGACAGCCTCCTGGACTACCCTGAGTGGCAGTTAAGCAAAGACGGCAAAACATTGAATGTTACACTCGAAGCAGGCAAGATCGTCAGCGGAGAGCTTCAGGTCAAATTCGAAGGCATAGACGACCGCGATCAAGCTTTTGCCCTGCGCGGCTATACCATCGAAATCCCCCGAGAAGAATTCGCCCCTACCGAGGAAGACGAATATTATTGGGCAGATTTAGTCGGCATGACTGTTGTCAACAAAGACGATATCGTGCTCGGCAAAGTCACAAACCTGATGGAAACCGGTGCCAACGATGTTTTGATGATTAATGGAGAACATGGTCAAATCCTGATCCCGTTCGTATCCAACTACATCGAAACCGTCGATACCGAAAGCAAAACCATTACCGCCGACTGGGGCTTAGACTACTGATGTTGATTCAAGCCATCACCATCTTCCCCGAAATGTTCGACAGTATCACCGAATACGGCGTAACCGGTCGCGCAAAAAAACAAAACCTTTGGCAATTCCAAGCCATCAATCCCCGCAAATTCGCCGACAACAAACTCGGCTATATTGATGACCGCCCCTTTGGCGGAGGTCCGGGAATGATCATGATGGCACCGCCGCTGCAAGCAGCGATAGAAGAAGCCAAACAAACATTTTCAGCTCCTGCAAAAGTCATCTATCTTAGCCCGCAAGGTCAACCGCTGACCCACAAAAAAGCCGTAGAACTTGCAAAATCTCCGCACCTCATACTGCTTTGCGGACGATACGAAGGAATTGACGAACGCCTGCTGCAAAGCAGCGTAGATGAAGAAATCAGCATAGGCGACTTCGTCGTTTCTGGCGGAGAGCTGCCCGCCATGATGCTGATGGATGCCGTACTCAGACTGATACCCGGCGTATTGGGCGATATACAGTCAGCCGAGCAGGATTCGTTTTCAGACGACCTCTTAGACTGCCCCCATTACACCAAGCCCTTAGAATTCCAAGGCATGACTGTTCCCGACGTATTGCGTTCGGGCAATCATGGCTTGATAGCCGAATGGCGGTTGAAACAATCGCTGCGGCGCACCCTGGAGCGCAGACCAGACCTACTGGAAAAGCGCAGTTTAATCCCAAAGGAATCCCGCCTCTTAAAAGAAATCTTGCAAGAGCAACAGGAAATCCAATCATAATTTAGGAAAAACAATGAACCTGATTCAACAATTAGAGCAAGAAGAAATTGCTCGTCTGAACAAAGACATCCCCGAATTCGCACCGGGCGACACCGTAGTCGTTTCCGTACGCGTAGTAGAGGGTTCACGCAGCCGTCTGCAAGCTTACGAAGGCGTTGTTATCGCCCGTCGTAACCGCGGCTTGAACAGCAACTTCATCGTTCGCAAAATTTCCAGCGGCGAAGGCGTTGAGCGTACTTTCCAACTCTACTCCCCTACCGTAGAAAAAATTGAAGTAAAACGCCGCGGTGACGTTCGTCGTGCCAAACTGTACTACTTGCGTGGTCTGACTGGTAAAGCAGCCCGCATTAAAGAAAAATTGCCTGCCCGCAAAGGTTAAGCAGAGGAATTTCAAAACAAAATCCCCACTTTTCAGTGGGGATTTTTATTGAGTTAAACTTAAATCAGAGCAAAGCAATGAGGCTGTCGACAGCAAGATGTATAAAACTATTTCTCTTATTACCCTTACTCTGACAACTCAATAGAAAATTATCCTTTTCAAACTAGATCAAAGTAAAGCTACCCAGGTTTAAACTTTTAGTGGATTAAATTTAAACCAGTACGGCATTGCCTCGCCTTGCCGTACTATTTGTACTGTCTGCGGCTTCGTCGCCTTGTCCTGATTTAAATTTAATCTACTATAACTCTCTATACAACAATGTATCCTAATAAAAACCGGTTTCAGACGACCTTTGATGTAATCGAGGTCGTCTGAAACCGGTCGGTTTACAATTCCGCCTTATCTTCCGTCTTATCCTTCTGACCGGGCAGATAAGGCATGATGACTTCAGACAATGATTGGAAATAAGGAATACTGTACGAGCTTTGCCAATCTTCCGTTTCCGGCAAATCGGTATGAGCGCAAACCATGACCGCCAAAGTTACCAGCAACACGCCTTTGATTGCGCCGAACACGCCGCCCAATACTCTGTTGACACTTCCCAAGCCCATCGATGACGCTGCGTTGGTCAGTATGGTACGCAAAAACTGCTGTAAAAAACGCGCCAAAAAGAAAATCACGACAAACGAAATGGCAACACCCAAGGCATGTGGTTGAATCGATTTGAACGCCACTTCTGAAAACGGCACGGCAAACGTTTTAGCCAACAAGAAGGAAATCACCCACGCAAACAGCGAACCCGCTTCGGCAATGACGCCGCGTATCATCGACATCACGATACACGCCGCAATCACGCCGAAGGCGAGTATGTCGGCTAGCGGAATATCATTCATTGGTGACCTGTCCGGCAATGCCGTGTACGCGCAATTTGTTCAAGTCGCGTTCGGCGTCGTAGGCGTTTTTGTATGCACCTGATTTGACGCGGTAAACCTTGCCTTTATCCGTCATCACTTCGGTAATGGTCGAGTCGATACCTGCCGCTTTCATTTTGCGTTGCAGGCTCAAGGCGCGTTCTTTTTCAGCATAACCTGCCTGAATCGCGGCTTTTTTACCTGATTTGACTTCGGCGGTTTTGGTTTTTGCCTTTTCAGACGACCTTTCTGCAGCAGCGGTTTTCTCTGCTTTTGCTGTCGGCTCGGTTTTGGCTTTGGCAACTTTCGCTTCGGCTTCCCTTACCGCGGAAGCTTTTTTGTTAGCCGTTTCAATTTTTTCGTATTTGGAAGCATCTACCCGAATTCTTTCTTTAGGTTCGGACGCGGATGCTGTAACGGCTTCTTTGGCTTTTTCAGCTGCCGCTTTGTGTTTCGCTGCCGCTTCTTCTTTGGTTTTTAACGCCTTACGTTCGGCAACGGCTTTTTCAGCTTTTTCCAATTGCGCCAGTTTGTTGCGTTCGGCTGCGGCAGCGCGTTCCGCCTTCTCGGCTTTAGCAGCTTGAAGGGCGCGTTTGCGTGCGGCGGCATTGGCTTCGCGTTCCGCTGCTTCTTGTGCTTGGAGCTGCTGCGCTTTACGCTGCTCTTCACGATTACGGCGACGTTCTTCCGCGCGGCGTGCGGCTGCTTCGCGTTTAGCGGCTTCGGCTTTTTGGATTTTCTCGGATTCTTCCAAACCTTTGATGTCGCTGTCTGACAGCGTATCGTTAATCAGCACCAAAGGCGGGCCTAAATCTTCGGGCGCGGCAGGCGGCGCTTCAGGTTGCGGTTCGGGCTGCGCTTGGGCATTTCGCTCCGGTGTGCCGATTTCCTGAGGCTTGTCTGCTGCTTCCGCTACTTCGGCATCGGCATTTTTAGCCGCTTCTGCCGCTGCTTCCAAATCTTCTTTGGTAGAAGGCTCCAACACGGTCGCATCTGCCAAGTTGGCAGGTTCTGCGTTGGCATTATTCTGTTGGATGGTTGTAGTTTGGGCGTTTTCTTCTTGCTTGTTTTCCGGTCCGGTTGACAGGGCGACGCCCAATAAAACGGTCGATGCCGCCACCAACCCCGATGCCATAACCAAGCGGCGGCGGTTGCGGCGTTTGAGCTGTTCGTAACCGGTCAGAACTTCATTTTGCTTATTGTCAGACATGGAGATTTCCTTTTACAACGCCGCCATCACGTCGGCAACGGTATGAAATGAGCCGAAAACAACGATTCTATCATTTTCACCCGCCTTCGCCAAAGCAGCGCGGTACGCCTCGCGAACGGAGGTAAAAGTTTGTATATTTTCGATATTTTGTGCTTCCAGTTTCGCCTGCAAGGCGTCCGTCGTCATGCCGCGCGGCACGTCCAAAGGCGCGATATACCATTCGTCAAACTGGTCTTTAACGATTTCCAACACGCCGTCTATGTCTTTGTCGGACAGCATGCTGAACACGGCGGTGCGCTTTTGCGCAAACGCCAAATTAATCAGGCTGCGGCGCAGGGCGCGAGCGGCGTGGGGATTGTGTCCGACATCCAAAACGGTCAGCGGACGGCCGGGCAGGACTTGGAAGCGTCCGGGGTTTTCAACCAGCAGCAAACCGCGCTTGATGGCGCCGATGTCCACCGGCAGTTTGTCGTTCAAACATTCCAACACGGTCAACGCGCAGGCGGCGTTGGAAAGCTGATACGCACCGCGCAATGCGGGGAACGGCAGGGAATTGCGGTTGCGCGCGGGGTCGTCTGAATGTTGCGGATGGAAGCGGTAGTTCCATTGGATGCTTTCCAATGAGGAAAAATCGAAATCGCGCTGCACCATCAACAGTTTCGCTCCTATGTCTTCGGCATGTGCAACCAACGATTCGGGCGCGGGATTTTGCCCGCAGATTGCAGGTTTTCCGCTGCGGAATACGCCTGCTTTTTCAAAACCGACCTGCTCGACCGTATCGCCCAAAAACGCCTGATGGTCCAAATCCACGCTGGTAACCACTGCGCAATCGCAATCAAATACATTGACCGCGTCCAAACGTCCGCCCAAGCCGACTTCCAATATCATCACATCGACTTGTTCGCAGATAAAAATATCGACCGCCGCCAAGGCATTGAATTCAAAATAAGTCAGCGAAATGTCGCCGCGTGCCGCTTCGATGCGCTCGAAGGAAGGGGTGATGAGGTCGTCTGAAACTGGCTCGGCGTTGACGGCGATGCGTTCGTTGTAACGCAATAAATGCGGGCTGGTCAGCGTACCGACTTTGAAGCCTGCCTGTTTGTAAATCTGCGTCAGATAGGCGCAGACCGAACCTTTCCCGTTTGTTCCCGCAACGACGACGACGGGGCATTGCGGCTCGAGCTTCATGCGTTTTTTCACTTCGCCCGTGCGTTCCAAGCCCATGTCGATTAAGCCGCCGCTGTGGGCGGTTTCCAAATGCGAGAGCCAGTCTTGTAATGTTTTCATGTGTGTTTCGTTTTTCAAAAGGTCGTCTGAAACCGTCGCTTCGGAATAATGGGGACGGTTACTGCTACTTGTGTGGACTATTTTTATATTGGGTTTAATTTGACGAGGACAAGGCGAAAAACCGCCTTGCTGAGATTAAATCGGATTCGCGTCATCCTGAGCCTGACACCAGCGCGCCCAAACTTTCAGACGACGGTAAGATTCTTTATCCGCCATATCGGGCGTAACACATTGCCGTATCGTTTTGCCGTCTGCGTTCCACTGCAAAAACAACGCGTAAGGAGTCAGCATGGTCGCGCCGTCCAACACCGCGCCCTGCCCTTCTCCGTCTCCGCAAAATACAGAAGCGCGCGCATGGCGGTCGATGGCGATTTTCTTTACCGCACCTGTCGTCTGCAAATTCACTACGCGCCAAGCGTGGACAAAACTGCCCGCCAACGCCGCCAGCCCGAACCACATCATCCAGCCGTAAAACCATATCAGGCACACGGCAACTGCGGACAAATGCAACAAGACGGACAAGGCTTTTAAAGAACGGGACGGCTTCAAGGTCGTCTGAAAAGCGCGCATCGCCTTACATCATATTGTCGAACACGGGCGTAATGCTCAATTCCGCTTCTTCCATGTCCAAAACCATATCGTGGATTTCGGTATCGAAAAATTCCCAAAACGCCTTCAGGCTCATGTCTTGCGGCCACTTGCTTTTATGAATGTCCCAGCCTGCCAGCTCCGCCTCAAAAATCTGTTGGTAGCGTTCGTCAAAATAGGCAATCACCTCTTCCGGCTCATCAAACTGCGGCACAAGAAACACGGAGCAGTTGGCACGGATTTGTTCGATGGTCAGGTCGGGCATATTTTCATCGGCGGATTTCAGCCATTCCAAAAAGCGGGCGGTCGGCTTAAGCACGACGGCGGTACGGTCAACAAAATACATGGTTTTCCTTTGCAACGGCAAAATCGGAAATGCCCCCTTTGCCGTCTATATCTATCGGTTGCATTCGCCAAAGGTCGTCTGAAATCCCAAATTTGTCTTTCAGACGACCTTTTGACAAGCTGTTAATGCGTCATCACTTGCTGCAAGAACTGTTTGGCGCGTTCGTGTTTCGGATTGGTAAAAAACTCTTCAGGCGTTTCGTTTTCCAAAATCTGCCCTTTATCCACAAAAATAATGCGATCTGCCACTTCGCGCGCAAAGCCCATTTCATGCGTAACACACATCATGGTCATGCCGCTTTCCGCCAAATCCTGCATCACTTTCAACACTTCGCCGACCATTTCCGGGTCGAGCGCGGAAGTCGGTTCGTCAAACAGCATCACGCGCGGCTCCATCGCCAGCCCGCGCGCAATCGCCACGCGCTGCTGCTGCCCGCCGGAAAGCTGGCTGGGGAATGCGTCTTTTTTATGCGCCAAGCCCACACGTTCCAACAGCTCCATCGCCTTTTCCTCAGCCTGTTCGCGGCTTTGTTTTTTCACCTTCATTGGCGAAAGGATGATGTTTTCCAATACGGTCAGATGCGGATACAGATTGAAGCCTTGAAACACAAAACCCACTTCCTCACGCACCTTGTTCAAATCCGTTTGCGGATCGGCAACATTGATACCGTCCACCCAAATCTCGCCGCTCTCAATGCTTTCAAGCTGGTTGACGGTACGGATGAGCGTCGATTTGCCGCTGCCCGAAGGTCCGCAAACCACCACCACTTCACCCTGCTTCACTTCCAGATTGACGCCGTTGATGACGTGCAGGTCTTTGAAATGTTTATGTACGTTTTTGAATTTAATCATGTTGTTTCCAGATGTTTTCAGACGACCTTACGGACGAGATAATTGCTCAGTTCCACATATTTCTCCGGCGCGATATGTTCGGCGCGGTCTTGCGGGCTGATGCCGACTGCCTGCAAATCCTCGTCGCCGGCAAGCTCTTTCAAATTGTTGCGTATGGTTTTGCGGCGTTGGTGGAAGGCGAGTTTCACCAGTTTGGCGAAATGATCGAAATCGTCCGCCTTGCCGATGCGGTGTTTCACCGGAATCATGCGCACCACCGCCGAATCCACTTTCGGCGCAGGGTCGAATGATTCGGGCGGCACGTCAATCAGCAGCTCCATATCGAAAAAATATTGCAGCATTACGCCCAAGCGGCCATAGTCGTTGCTTTTCGGCGCAGCAACCATGCGTTCGACCACTTCTTTTTGCAGCATAAAGTGCATATCGACGACATCGTCCGCCACTTCCGCCAGCTTGAACAAAAGCGGCGTGGAAATGTTGTACGGCAGGTTGCCGACGATTTTCTTTTTGCCCGCGATGCTGTTGAAATCAAACTGCAATACATCGCCTTCATGAATCACGAGCTTATCCGCAAACGGCAGCGTTTTCAGACGACGTACGATGTCGCGGTCGATTTCGATAACGTGCAGGCAGTTCAGCTTTTTCGCCAAAGGCTCGGTAATCGCCGCCAAGCCCGGCCCGATTTCAATCACCACATCATCAGCCTGCGGACGCACGGCGTTGACAATATCGGCAATAATGCGCGTGTCCTGCAAAAAATTCTGCCCGAAGCGTTTCCGGGCCTTATGTTCTTTCATCGCGTCTCTTCAAACTGTCGATCATTATAGTAAGCGCGTATTGTAACTGAAAAACATAGCATTTTGTCGGACAAGAAAGAGGTCGTCTGAAAACGTTTTTCAGACGACCTCTTTAGCTATAACGGTAATTTCATCCCCTACCCCGCTCAAAAAATGGGTAGGCGGCTGAATTGTTCAAACAAACATTACCGGCGGCAGCCAAGATTGGGTACCGCTGGCGGAAAATTCCCACAGGATGTCGGGCAAACCGTAATGGTCGGCGCGCGTCGGGTCGAGTTGCGTTTCGATTTCGGCTTCGCGGCCTTCGCTGATTTGTGTGGCGATGTGCGGATTGATCATGACGGTTTTGCCCAGTGCGATAAATTCCGCCCAGCCGGTTTCAAACGCCGCCAAAATTTGATCAGCGGTAAACAGGTTGCCCACGCCGATAAGAGGCAGCTTGCCGTTGATACGGTCGTGGATAAACTGCATACGGGTTTGCGCCGTATCGCCGCCGCGTCGGATTTTCTTGTCGAATTCCCATAAGGAAACGTGCAGATATTGCAGCGGCTTTTGCACCAAGGCGTCAATCAGTGCGCCGGTTTCGGTCATGGTCAACCCGTCTTCGCCTGCTTCTTCGGGCGAGAAACGGTAGCCGATAATGAAGTCGTTGCGTTGGTGTTTTTCACGAACTGCGGCAACGGCATCGACGACGGCGAGTGGGAAGCGCATTCTGTTTTCCAAGCTGCCGCCCCATTGGTCGTTACGGCGATTACTTTGGGCGGAGTAAAACTGTTGGATTAAATAGCCGTTCGCGCCGTGGATTTCCACACCGTCAAAGCCTGCGCGAAGTGCCAAATCGGCAGCTTGGGCGAAGGAGGCGATGAGTTCTTCCACTTCTGCGGCACTCGCTTCACGCGCTCCATCCTTTTCGCTGGCGGACGCACTGATTTTGTCGCGGTGGTTGAGTTCTACCATCGCTTGGGAGCCGCCGTGATGGATTTGCAAAATCGCTTTTGCACCTTGTTTTTGAATGATTTGGGCGGTTTCTTTCAGGCTGTCGAGGCAGTTTTCACCCGTAGCTTCGGGCTGTCCACGAAAGGCTTTGCCGCCTTCTTGAACCAAAGTGGCGGCGGAGATAAAGAGCCCCATATCGCCTGCGCGGTTGCCGAGAAACGTGCGTTCTTGGTCGCTGATTAAACCATCGGCGTGCGAACCGAAATGGGTCATGGGTGCAACAGCAAGGCGGTTTTTGACGGTTACGCCGTTGTTCAGTGTGAAAGATTGGAAAAGCGGAGCGTATTTGGGATTCATTTTATTCTTTCGAAAATTAATAACATCTACAAAATTGGGACAAATATGGAATTATCAAGAACAAGGTCGTCTGAAAAAACACGGTTTCGAAAAAACGGAATGTTTTCAGACGACCTTTCGGCAATACGCCTAACGACGATTACCAGAGGTAGGTTACGCTGGCGCCGCCGCCCGCACCGCCTTTCGCCGCGCCGACTGCCGAGCCTTTAACCAGCCATTTACCGCTGGCGGATACTTTGGAAATACCTACGGCGTAACCGCTTTTACCGCGCCAGATACCGCTTGCGACGGAAACCGCGCCTTGTCCCGGCTGATATGCCTGTCCGAGGCTGCCAACCGCGATTGCAGCGGCAGAGCCTGAATCAGCGCGCTCTTCAAGTTTGTCCATACGGACTTTGGCTTCGTTGCGCAAAGCGGCGATTTGTGTCTGGTGATTGCTCTCGGCTGCGGCAAGACTGCTTTGGGTTTGACGGGCAAGGCTCTTCACTTGGGCAACGTTGACCGCGTCCGTATCCTCCTTACCCGCAGCAACATTAGTAATCTGGCGGCTGTTTTGTTCGCTGCCGACAGATACCGCGCCTAAAGTCGATACCCATGTTTTGCCTGTTTCCGTACTTGCCGCGCCGGTAGCAAAATCATGGCCTGCAACACCTGCCGCAGTATCGGCAACGCTGTCCGTACCGAGCGCTACGGAGTTTTGTTGGCGTGCTTCTGCTTTATAGCCCAAAGCAGCGGATTTTTCCTCAAATGCGGCAGCACCTGCGCCCAAAGCCGTTCCGCCCGATTTCCGTACCCGTGCGCGCGTGCCTGCGGCAAGACCGTTGAGCGCGGTGGACGAAGATTCCACGCCCAATGCCACGCTGTTGGTTTCTTCGGCAACCGCGTGCGTACCGACTGCAACCGCCTGATAACCGTTTGCCTCGGCAGCAGATGCCAGCGCAACCGCCTGCGTACCATTGGCTTTTGCCCTATCCCCGACAGCGGTGGAACTGAGCGCATTGGCTTCACTGCCGCGTCCAAACGCAACCGCATCAATATCGGCAGCCTTCGCGCTATCGCCAACCGCAATAGAACGCAAACCCGTTGCCTGCGACATCAAACCGACCGCCACCGACTGTCCGCCGGAAGCCTTCGATGCGCCGCCGACGGCAATATCGTTGGTTCCTTTTGCATTCGCCCTGAAACCGACGGCAACCGTCCGCAATGCTTCCGCCTTAGCCTCACTGCCAAGCGCCGACGCACTCAAACCTGAAGCGTTTGAATCATAGCCGGCAGCAACAGACTTATAACCCGCCGCAGCCGCTTTGTCGCCCAACGCGGTCGCATTCTCCCCAGCCTTCGAGTCTTTGCCCAACGCGACCGAACCGTTTTTGTGCATCGCTCCTGTCGCAATACCTTCTGCAACACAAACATTTGCAAAAACAAGGGACAACACCAAACACAGCGGTTTGACGGATAAGTTTAGTTTCATCTTTTCATTCTCCATTTTTGAATTTTTTAAAAAATATCAACCAATTCTAAATAACTATATTTAACTATTTAGAATTAGTTATATTGTATAGTATTATTACAATATTATTAATTATATGTAATTAATAATTGATTTAAATCAGTGGTCAGTTATGCTGCTTTTGCCATACTGGGTAATCTTATGAAATCACGCCAAGGTGTTTTCAGACGACCTTTTACCAACACTTTCCGTCTAACAACCGGCAAATGAAGGCATCCAAAGGGGTAGAAATATAAATCCTCTACCATATCCGCTATAATCAACTCTTTTAATCCGACAGGAAGTCAAATGTTCTCCAGCCGTTTCAACCAAACCGGCCCCAAAATCGGTCTGAGCGTACGCCTTGCTGAAACGCGGGCGGAAATTGAAGCAGCACAACGCTTGCGTTATCAGGTATTCGCCCAAGAACTGGGTGCAGAAATCGAAAGCGACGACGGTCGCGATGTCGATCCTTACGACGAACATTGCCACCACCTTTTGGCTTTTGACGACGCAACCGGAGAAGTCATCGGCTGCTACCGTCTGATTACCGAAGAAACCGCCAAAAAAGTCGGCGGCTGGTATAGCGAACACGAATTTGACTTGTCCCCTTTGAAAGACATTTTGCCGCAAACCGTCGAACTCGGCCGCGCCTGCACCCACCCCGACTACCGCAACGGCGGTTTGGTCATGCTTTTGTGGTCGGGTTTGGTCAAATTCATGAAAGACGAAAACCTGCGCTTCATGATAGGCTGCGGCAGCATTGATATGCACGACGGCGGCAGCGATGCGGCAGGTCTGTATCATGCCCTGAAATCCAAATACCTTGCGCCTGAAAAATGGTGCGTCAAGCCGCTCAATTCACTCAAGTGGGACGAAATTACCCCGTCAGACAAGCCTGACGTTCCGCCGCTGATTAAAGGTTACCTCAACGCAGGCGCATGGTTTTGCGGCGAGCCATGTGTCGATGAGGCGTTCAACTGCGCCGACGTGCTTATCATGATGGACATTACCCGTCTGGCAGACCGTTACCTCCAGCGTTTCGCCCCCAGACCATAAAGAGTAAAGGTCGTCTGAAAACCTTTTCAGACGACCTCAACTATTGTGAAATCAACGATTTTTAGCAATTTCACCCTATACCAATATACACACACCACAACCTTATGATTGCCAAACTACGTTTTACTTTCCGCCTGCTCTGTATCGGCTTCTGCCTGCTTTACGGTATGGCGGAAATGTTCTTCCTGTTTCCCTTTTACAGTAAACGGCGCAAACTGCGTGCCATCCAAATCTGGTCGCTGCGCGTCCTCGCTTCATGCGGCATGAAGCTGGAAACCTTCGGTACGTTGCCTCAGGAAGGGCAGGCGCAGTTGTTAATCAGCAACCATATCTCTTGGTTGGACATCATGGCGGTCAACGGTGCATTCCCGGGTCGATTTGTGGCAAAAGACGATGTCGCCAAATGGCCGGTGGTCGGTTATCTCGCCACACAGGCGCAAACCGTTTACGTTTCACGCAATAAAGGCACCAAAGGCAATACCGCCAAAATCGCTACCGTAACCGAAGCCCTCAAAAACGGCGATACCGTGACTATTTTTCCTGAAGGGACGAGTACGGAAGGTTACGAAATCCTCCCGTTCAAACCCAGCTTTTTCCAAACTGCCTACGATGCAGGCGTTCCTATTATCCCCATGCTCTGCCGCTACCCCAATCCCGACGGTACCAGTCCGAACCTTCAGGCGGCTTATGTGGGCGATACCAGCCTGTGGCAATCCATCTGTATGATCATCAGCCAGCCTTCCAGCAAGGTGGAGCTGCATTTTCTGGAGCCGGTTCCTGCCAAAGAAGACCGCTACGAAACGGTACAAGAAGTACACAGCATCTTGAGCCGGAAATTGAAAGAATTGGGCTAAAGAGTCAAAACAAATGAAAGGTCGTCTGAAAAACAGGAAAACCGGTTTTCAGACGACCTTTTGCAATAAAGGCAGGCAAAACGCTTTTCCCGCCTTATTCACGGACTACCACTTCCCCATACTCCAAGACCGTACGGTTTCCCCATTCGGTCAACCTCTCCAAAACAGGCAGGAAACTCCTGCCGAAATCGGTCAGCGCATATTCCGCCCTCAACGGCGGCCTGTTGCCGAATACTTCGCGCGAGACCAGCCCGCCTTGTTCCAACTGCTTGAGCTGACGGCTTAATACGGCTTCAGTTACCCCGTGCAGGCTGCCGTGCAATTCGCCGAAGCGTTTTACACCGCCCTGCAAATGATAAAGGATGACCGCCTTCCATTTCCCCCCGACCAAATCCATCGCCACACTGAGCGGACAAGGATAGATTTTGCCGCCGAAACTGAAACACTCGCTTTGACACTCTGTCTTCATCCGATACACCTATTCAAACGGATAGTTATTGATTGCAGGTTTTGAAGCCGCCTAAAATCCTATCATCTCCAACATCCTGAAAAGGAATGAAACATGGCACTCGTCATCCTCGCACATCCTGATTTCGCCCAATCCGTCGCCAATAAAGCCGTCATCGGACATCTGACCCGCAGCGGTTTAGACGTTGAAATCCGCGACATCGCCGCACTGTATCCCGACTACCGCATCGATGCCGCCGCCGAACAACAGGCTCTGTTGCGCCATCAAACCGTCTTATTCCAATATCCGCTGTACTGGTACAACATGCCCGCAATTCTAAAGCAATATTTCGACTCCGTGTTTACTTACGGCTTTGCCTACGGCACGGGCGGGGACAAACTGAAAGGCAAAAACTTCGTCGCCAGCATAACGGTCGGCTCGCCCGAACAAGACTACCGCGCCGATGGCGAAGCGCATTTCCGCGTGTACGAATTCTGCAAAAACCTGGAACAGACCGCCTATTTTACGCAGATGCGCTACATCGACCCGTTCTATTTCCACGGCACATCGCCCGCCTTATACAGCCGCGAAGAAATCCAAAGCAAAGCAGAGGATTGCGCGGAAGGATTGGTAACATTATTGCGGAAATTGGACAAAAAAAGTTAGAGGATACAGGTCGTCTGAAAACGTACAACTTCTGTTTCAGACGACCTCTTATCCATAAAAAACCGCAGGGATAAACCTGCGGTTTTTTGTTTACAATTTGCTGTCTTCGCTGTCAAGGAAGCTTCTGAGGCGGTCGCTGCGGGTCGGATGGCGCAGTTTGCGCAGGGCTTTGGCTTCGATTTGACGGATACGTTCGCGGGTTACGTCAAACTGTTTGCCGACTTCTTCGAGCGTGTGGTCGGTATTCATGTCGATACCAAAGCGCATACGCAGGACTTTGGCTTCGCGCGGGGTCAGGCTTTCGAGGATTTCTTTGGTGACTTCGTGCAGGCTGGTGTACATCGCGGCGTCTGCAGGGGCAACGTTGTTGGCGTCCTCGATGAAGTCGCCCAAGTGCGAATCGTCGTCGTCGCCGATCGGGGTTTCCATCGAAATCGGCTCTTTGGCGATTTTCATGATTTTGCGGATTTTGTCTTCCGGCATTTCCATCAACTCGGCAAGTTTGGCGGAATCGGGCTCTTCGCCGGTTTCTTGCAGATACTGGCGGGAGATGCGGTTCATCTTGTTGATGGTTTCGATCATGTGCACCGGAATACGGATGGTGCGCGCCTGGTCGGCAATCGAGCGGGTAATCGCCTGACGAATCCACCATGTTGCGTAGGTGGAGAATTTGTAGCCACGGCGGTATTCGAATTTATCGACCGCTTTCATCAAGCCGATATTGCCTTCCTGAATCAAATCAAGGAACTGCAAACCGCGGTTGGTGTATTTTTTGGCGATGGAAATCACCAGACGCAAGTTTGCCTGAATCATTTCCTGCTTGGCGGCTGCGGTTTCTTTTTCGCTCGACACCATGTTTTTGTTGATGTCTTTCAGCTCTTCGATGGAAATGCGGGTCTCTTTTTCCATGTTTGCCAACTCAGTTTGTTTTTCGAGGATGGCGTGGCGGAAGCGGTCGAGCGCGTCGCTCCAGACTCTGCCTTTGGCGACTTCTTCTTCCACCCATTTCAGATTGGTGATCTCGGGCAGGAAGTTTTGGATGAAGTAGTCGCGTTCCATATGGGCGCGGTCAAGGCAGATGTCGCGGATTTCGCGTTCAAGCTTGCGGATGTTTTCGACACGGCTGCGCAGGTTGCCGCTGAGGCTTTCGATTTGACGGGTGGCGAAGCGGACTTCCAAGAGCTTGTTGGCGATGGCGTCGCGATGTGCCAGATAATCCGGGTGGCGGCTGTCGTGTTTTTCCAGCTTTTTGATCATCTTGCCGTATTCGCTTTCGATGAAGGCGAAATGATCCAGCACTTTTTGCTTCAATTCGGCAAGATGGGCGGCAGACATGGCTTCGGCATCGCTGCCGGAATCGTCGTCATCTTCGTCTTCATCCTCTTCATCTTCGTCGCTGCTGCCGGAATTGTCGTCGTTTGACGCGCTTTCCAAGTGTCCCAAGCCCAATTCGTTGAGCAACACTTCGTTCGGGTCGATGATGGCTTCGACCACTTCGTCCACGCGGATTTCATCCTTGCGGATTTGCTCGATCAGCTCGAGGATTTCAGCGATAGAACCCGGACAGGCGGAAATCGCCTGCACCATGTTCTTCAGGGCGTTTTCGATTTTTTTGGCGATGATGATTTCGTCTTCGCGGGTCAGCAGGTCAACCTGCCCCATTTCGCGCATATACATACGCACGGGATCGGTGGTTCTGCCGAACTCGGAGTCCGCGCTGGACAAGGCGGCTTCGGCTTCGGCAACGGCATCGTCGTCGGTTACGGCGGCGGCGTTGTCGCTCAACAAAATGTCTTCCGCATCAGGCGCCTGCTCGGTCACTTGGATACCCAAGCCGGAAATCATGCTAACGATGTTGTCGATTTGATCCGCATCGGACATATCGTCGGGCAAGGCGTCGTTGATTTCGGAATAAGTGATGTAGCCGCGTTCCTTACCCATAATGATGAGCTGGCGCAGGCGGGCGCGCTGCTCTTCAAGGGTCAGCGGACGGTTGTCGTCCTGTTCTTGATAGTCTTCGTGATTTTGGTCTTTAGACATGGATTACTTTCTTGATCTGATGGTGTGCCGACGGTTTGCATGATGCACCTGAAGGCGGAACAGAGTTACAACCGATTTAAAGTCAATCTTTTGGATTGTAACTCTGAGGTCGTCTGAAAGCTCTTTGGAACGGGTGTTCTGCGGGATCATATTCGCAGCTTGGGACAATGCTTTTCTGACGGCCTGAAGGTTGCTGGATTCGGCTGGGATTGCCGTTCGTTCAATTTTGCTTTGCCGTCAAAAGCGACAGCAAGAGTTTTTTTTCATTTTCATTCAAACCCGATTGCAGGCTTTTCTGCTTGAGAGTTTCGATTTGTTGGTATTTTAACTCGTTAAGGAGTTTCTTCATGCCGATTTGGAAGTTTTCGCGGTCTTCTTCGCCTCCGCCTTCCATTTCTTCAGAATAGAGTGTCGATTGGAAGATTTGGTTCACGGTTTCTTCATAAGGAGAACCGCGCATATACTCTAAAACCTGCGCGGTAGCGGGTACGGCGGCATGGCTTTTAATGGTTTCAGCGAGATTGGCAAGGCAGGCAAAATCGCCGTCCAATGCCAAATAATCGGGCAGGTCTATATATGCAGCCCAATCCGGATTTATCAAGAGGCTGCGGATTTGCCGTTGCACCAGCGTCAGCATGACCGGCTGTTTGACGGAAATCGGAGGCAGTTTGTAGCTTTTTTGTTTGACGTGCCGCTTTGGCGCTTCCTGCCCGAGCAGTTGGGCGAGATTGTCGGGATCGATGCCGACCAGCTCGCTCAGTCGTTGTTTCAAAAGATAAGCCAATGCCGGCGCGGTAATCTGCGCCAAAAGCGGCGAACTGGTTTTCACCAATTCCGCCTTACCTTCCTGCGTATTGAGATTGAGGTCGTCTGAAAGATGTTCCCAGAAATATTCCGACAGCGGCTTGCTTTGATTCAACAGCGCATCTTCAAATTGCGCTTTTCCGTGAGCGCGGATGTAGCTGTCGGGGTCGTGTTCTTCAGGTAAGAACAAAAAATGCAGCGATTTATCGTCTTTCAACTGAGGCAACGCATTTTCCAACGCGCGCCAAGCCGCTTTCCGCCCCGCGCTGTCGCCGTCGAAACAGAAATAAATACTGTCCGCCTGACGCATCAGGATTTTGACGTGTTCCGCCGTCGTCGCCGTACCCAAAGCCGCTACGCCGTAGCCCACGCCAAACTGCGCCAGCGCGACCACATCCATATAACCTTCGACCACCAAAATCCGCCCTACTTCTTTGACCGCAGCACGTCCTTCATACAAACCGTAAAGGTTTTTCCCCTTATCAAACAAAGGCGTATCAGGAGAGTTCAAATATTTCGGTTTCGAGTCGTCCAACACCCTGCCACCAAAACCAATCACCTGCCCGCGCGGATTGCGGATGGGGAACATAATCCGATGACGGAAACGGTCGTAATGCCGCCCCTCATTGTCAATCACCATACCCGTATCCACCAACGCAGTATTCGGGTACGGTTGGAACACCTGCGCCAAAGGCTGCCAGCCGTCGGGCGCGTAGCCCAAACCATAATGCGCAATGACTTCCGCGCTCAAACCGCGTTTGTCCAAATACGCCTTCGCCGCCGGATTGAATTTCAACTGTTGCGCGTAAAAATCCGCAGCCGCTGCCGTCGTTTCCTCCAGCGTCTGCTGCTTTTTCTTACGTTCGGCACGGACTTCAGGATTATCGTTCTGCCCGCGCACTTTAGGCACGACCATGCCCACGCGGTCGGCAAGAAACTGCACCGCCTCTGGAAACGACAGCCCCTGATGTTCCATCACAAAACCAATCGCCGAACCATGCGCCCCGCAACTGAAACAATGATAAAACTGCTTGGTCGGACTAACCGAAAACGACGGCGTCTTTTCCTTGTGGAACGGACAACAAGCCATATAGTTCGCCCCGCCCTTCTTCAGCGGAACCTGCTCGTCGATAATATCGACAATATCGACTTTGGCCAGAAGCTCGTCAATGAAATCGGATGGAATCATAGTTCGGCGGATGCGTATGGACAGGACAAACGTTTTCAGACGACCTTTTATCTTAAAGGTCGTCTGAAAAC
>OJLB01000399.1_pt1 | contig 20232 bp, 18 predicted proteins | sample 1596861 | NCBI WGS metagenome assembly OJLB01 (sample SAMEA3904681, study PRJEB24821) | metagenome | biome: Builtin; feature: hospital; material: surface | place: USA | collected 2013-06-06
ATCTACACGTAAGGAGTCGTCGGCAGCGTCAGATGTGTATAAGAGACAGGGAGATAACGATCCGGCTACTCGCCCACTATTCGGGCATCATTTCTGCCGGCAGAAAGCAAAAAACCTCGGCCCCTCTTCCCCTTATAAGGAAAAGAAACCGAGGTAGTTTCGCTCACTAGGTGAGGCTCAGCAGATTACTGCTGGCCAACTTCGTAGCGACGGAAGCCGGTCAAGGTGACGCCAGCCTCATCCATCAACTGCTTAACAGTCTTCTTGTGATCAGCGACGGAGGGCTGCTCCAGAAGCACAACGTCCTTGAAGAAGCCGTTGAGACGGCCTTCGACGATCTTCGGAAGGGCCTTTTCGGGCTTGCCTTCCTCACGAGAGGTTGCCTCTGCAATGGAACGCTCTTTCTCGACGATGTCGGACGGAACGTCCTCGCGCTTCAGGTACTTTGCCTTCAACGCGGCAACCTGCATGGCAGCGTTGTGAGCTGCTTCTTTCGCTGCGTCGCCTTCACCTTCGTACGCGACCATCACGCCGACTGCCGGCGGGAGGTCTGCGGAACGGTGGTGCAGGTACACAGCGACGTTGTCGCCGTCGATGGTGGTAGCGCGACGAAGAGCCAGCTTCTCACCGATCTTGGCCGAGAAAGCCTGCAGGGCTTCTTCTGCCGGGGTGCCGTCGACGTTGACAGCAGCCAGGTCCTCGGGCGAGTTAGCCTTGGCCTCATCAGCGGCCTTCGCAACCTTGTCCGCGAATTCTTTGAACTCGGCGTTCTTAGCAACGAAGTCGGTCTCGGAGTTGACCTCGATCATGGTGTTGCCGGACACGGCGATGAGCCCTTCGGCAGCGGTGCGCTCTGCACGCTTACCGACGTCTTTCGCACCCTTGATGCGGAGGAATTCCACGGCTTTGTCGAAGTCGCCGTCAGCCTCCTCTAAAGCTTTCTTACAGGACATCATGCCGGCACCGGTGATCTCACGGAGCTTCTTGACATCAGCTGCAGTGTAATTCGCCATCAGCGATTCTCCTTCAGTATGTGAAAACGGCTCTTACTTTGACTCAGCTTCAGAGGATTCGGCTGCGGACTCATCACTGGAGGTCGCCGTCGTCTCAGATGCCGTGGAAGCAGCGTCGGAAGCCGCTTCTGCGCTCTCACCTTCGGAAGAAACAGGCGCATCGTTGTCACCGGCAGCAGCCTTGGCCTCAGCCTGGGCGCGCTCGGCACGAGCCTTCTTGCCGTCCTCAACGGCGGAGGCAATGACGCCAGTCAGCAGCGCAGCCGAACGGATAGCGTCGTCGTTACCCGGAATCGGGTAGTCAACGACGTCGGGATCGCAGTTCGTGTCCAGAATGGCCACGACAGGGATGTTCAGCTTTTGAGCCTCGGAGACAGCGATGTGTTCCTTGTTGGTGTCGACGATCCAGATCGCAGACGGAACCTTGTTCATGTCGGAGATACCGCCAAGAACGCGCTCGAGCTTCTGACGCTCGCGGGTCAGCATCAAGACTTCCTTCTTGGTGCGACCTTCGTAGCCGTTCTCCGCTGCGTCCATGGCCTGAAGTTCCTTCAGACGACCCAGGCGCTTGTGGACGGTTTGGAAGTTGGTGAGCATGCCGCCCAACCAGCGGTGGTTGACGTATGGCATACCAACGCGCTCGGCCTCGGTTGCAACTGCTTCCTGGGCCTGCTTCTTGGTACCGACGAAGAGGATGTTGCCGCCATGGGCAACGGTCTCATTAACGAACTCGTAGGCAGAATCGATGTAGGTCAGTGTCTGCTGAAGATCAATGATGTAGATGCCGTTGCGTTCCGTGATGATGTAGCGCTTCATCTTCGGATTCCAACGACGGGTCTGGTGGCCAAAGTGGACACCGGCGTCAAGGAGCTGACGCATGGTTACAACAGCCATATATTTCTTGGGAAGCACATCGGGGACGCTTAGGTGCTCGTTGTGCCAGGTGGCCTCCGCCGACTCCCAGCGCGGAACACAGCGGTCCGGCTTCCTTCCTCGCTTTCTGCTCGGACGTAGTGGTTATTTTCTTACATGTCAGCTTGACCAGCTGACGTGGTTGTGTGGGTTTCCTCCACACCCTGGTGCCATCGGGTTCGAATACTCGCGAATCACAACAACGCCAGAAAGCAGGAAAACTGCTTCCCTACCGGCAATACCGCGATTCCCGAGACCACATTCTCTCCCTCACCCTTCGTTTTTAACGCGGAACAAGTCCTTGGCTTTCGCCGACGTAACTGCTGCCACGTAGACAAAAAATAAGGCTTTAACGGCTTTAACGCGTTAAAGAAGTGGGCGTGATGGTCACGCGAAGTCAATGGTCATACGGCGAAACCACGTCGAGGCGTCAACGGTTTCATGCGGCTGTGAGACTCTAAGCTCACCGCGACGCTCTCCGTTGTTAGCTCTACGCGGCCCACGTAGGCACATTGCAACGGCTAATTGTACTGCTTAGAACGCTTTTCCCCAAGTCCTAAAAAACGACGCACTCTGGCGCAACTCGAATGAGACTCCAGCGGGAACAGTTGAAGCGTCGCTCCCCGATTCGATTAATCCACAGGCCTCCAGTTATCCACAGAATGAGGGGTGACGAGCCCTCGATAACACCCCGATTTTCATGAATGAGCGGACTCTTATGTCATGGCTTTGTCAACACCATTTGTTTCCAAGATTCGTACACGCAGTTCGCTGACCGTGTTGTTCACGGCGGTGACCATCATGTGGGTCATGGCGCTCAGTCTTTGTCCTGCTCATAGTCCTGTTTTGATGGCATCAGCGAGCACGCGCAACACGGCCGTAGCTCATGCGGAGGGTACTACCGACGAGGCACCGCTCAAGCACACCCCCCACCATATCCACCGACATCGACTGCCAGTGGCATCTAAGGTGATCGTTCTCTTCAAAGCTCCGCCGGAACCCTGGTTGTCCGGACATCGCGGTGTTGATCTTGAAGCCACTCCTGGCACACCTATTCGAGCGTCTATGTCGGGGACCATTGCATTCGCTGGGCAGGTTGGTGGCCGGCCGGTGGTATCGATCCAGCACGCGGACGGTATCCGGACCACGTATGACCCTGTAATTTCTCGACGCTCCCGTGGCGACGTTGTCGGCAGGGGTGACATTATTGGTGTCCTTGCCAACGAGAATGAAGCGACTCACGGCCCAGGACTTGGGTGGGGAGCAAAAATCGGCGAGAGTTACATCGACCCCCTGACGCTTCTGGGCCGATCAGAAGTGAGGTTGAAGCCTCAATGAGCGGAACCAGCACTAGAACCAGTTCCGACGCGACCTGCGCTGTGAAATCAACGTTCGGTCAAGCAATGCTCGGCCACGCGACGGCCGGCCTGGCAACGTTGAATTACGCCCGCGGGTGCGCTTGGTTAAACACCGCTTTCAAGCGCTCAGAATCAACATGTGTGTAAATCTGGGTTGTTGCTAGCGATGCGTGTCCCAGCATTTCTTGGACCACGCGGAGGTCCGCTCCCCCTTCAAGAACATCAGTGGCCGCGCTGTGCCTGAGAGCGTGTGGAGAAACATCTCCTCCCGATACGGTCGAGGTCGCTTGATGAACAACCGTTCTGACTTGCCGCGGATCAATTCGACCGCCCCGTTTCCCTAGGAAAACAGCCTGATCGGCGTCGTTATGGTGCCCGTGCGCAGCGACCGTGGGGCGTCCAGTATCCATCCACCGCTTCAGTGCTCGCGCAGCAGACTCACCGAAGGGAACAACACGTTGTTTATTGCCTTTTCCCAGAATAGTGACCGTCTGTCTCGCGAAATCTAGGTCCCCAATGTTGAGCCGACACAGTTCGGATACTCGCACGCCAGTGCCATACATGAACTCGACCATGGCGAGGTCGCGGAGAGCAATGGGGTCCTCTTCTTCCGCACCAACTTCCAAGTCGTGGAGTATTTGTGCCGTTTGATCAGCAGATAAGACACGTGGAAGCGTTTTATCCGGCTGTGGCGACGACAAACGGGATGCTGGATCGCTCCGCACAATTCCTCGGTGGTCAAGCCATCGACCAAAATTCCTCGCTGCGGAGGCGCGACGCGAGAGACTCGATCGCGCATGCCCGGCGCGCAAAGCATCTGCCTGCCAGCGTCGAATGTGGTGCAGGGTGAGCTGATCAACCGTCGTTAGCCCGTCGACAAGCGAGTGAAGATCGTTGCGATAAGCCTTGACCGTGTTCTCACTGCGGCCCTTGGTAAACGTGAGGAAGTCTAGATAGTCCTCGATAATGCCGTCCCACTGCGCCGATACGGCCGGTTCGTTATCCGACGCAGCATCATTCCGGTCTTTACTGGAACCAGCATCGGGTGAATTCGGTGTTCCGGCCATATATATCGAGTATAGGTGCCGAGACACGATCCCACCAAGGACCTGGAATCAGACCGAATACGCGCGATCACACCGAGGAGGCAGCAGTGTCACGTTGCCAGAGATTTCCGGTCCGGCTAATTAGTCCCTTGTCTCTGAGTTCACACAAGATCGTCATGGTCTGAATCAAGGGCAGACCGGACGACGCGGCGATGGCGGCTGCGTCAGATCTCTTACCGCTTACTGCATCAAACACGCGTAATGACGGTCGATCAAGCCGCTGGACGTCCGTCGCGGGATAATCCATTTCCAGCTGGGCATCGCTATCCACTGTTCCCAAGGGGCTCAGTGATTCGATGAGGTCCGCCCCGCTTTCAACCAATTCGGCGCGACCTTCGCGAATGAGTCGGTGACAGCCATGGGATGATCGTGACGTCACTGCTCCGGGTACTGCGAACACCTGCTTGCCCATCGTCTCAGCCCAGCTCACGGTATTGAGCGCACCAGAGCGATAACCAGCCTCGATAACGACAACCCCTTGCCCCAAGGCCGCTGATAGGCGGTTCCTGGTCAAGAATCGATGCCGAGCCGGACGCGTGCCCGGCGGATACTCTGTGATCACCGCTCCATCACGAGCGATGTCGTTGAACTCAGTTCTATGGGCTGCGGGATAGGTGACGTCGATACCGTGGGCCACGATGGCAACAGTGGAATGACCGACACGGAGTGCTGCACGGTGCGCGCTGATGTCGATACCGAAGGCGCCTCCCGAGACCACTGTCCACCCGTGCGTAGCGCACTCAGCGCCGATATCTGCAGCGACCACATTCCCGTACCTTGTGGCAGCACGTGTGCCAACAACAGTGATCGCTTTCTCCGTCAAGACCCGAGCATTCCCACCTTTCACCCATAACCCATGTGGCGGGATCGCATCATCGTGATGGGATTTCGCCCCATCTGCAATGCGGGAAACGTGAAAAGATTCTGCAAGTATTGGACCCGGCCACGCGTCGTCATCGGGTGTAACGAAACGCGCTCCGACGGAGGCTGCGGAATGAAGGTCTGCCAGCGGTTGGAACCATTCGCAGCGCGACTCAGTAGCACTCAACACCTTCGACGGAAGACTCGGATCACGACGAATAATTCGCACAGCAGCAGAAATCGGATCCGATTCCCCGCTTTCCCAAATCAGAGCCAAAAGATGCGCATTCGGCCCCTCCACAACACGATTGAGATAAGCCCACGCTTGATGCCGCGCCGTAAAATCTGGGGCGTCCTTAAAAATGGCCGAATGAACCAAAGAAGGCGCTGCCTTACTCGGCCCGCTTCCCTTAATCGCTCGCCCGTTCTCACAATCATCTGCCTGACCTGCGTGACAGGTACCGTTATCGCCCAATGTTGTCTACCCCCTCATGTAAAGACTGTGCTTCATCAAAATGGTCGAGCGTCACGTGAGAAAGCCCGACCACCGTGTCTATCCCCGACGAACCCACGTCACCAGTACCAGCCGACCCCGCCTCAAGATCCGCAATGGTGAACGCCACCCGACACAGACGGTCAACCCCTCGCTGGGTTACCGCATCTGTTCGTAATAAATAGTCGACATAGCTGGCCACGACCGGGACAGTGCTTAACCACTCGCGGATCCATTTTCCTGGAACGCGAGAGTTCGTGATCGGCCCCAAACCAGCGGACTCCCACCGTCGCCCGGCACGTAGGTGGGCCTGACATACTCGACGTCGTATCGATTTTGACGACTCACCACGACGTATCGACGACACCATGGATCCCTTCGGAGCCGTCGTCACAGCAAGATCAATTCTGTCTAAGAGTGGACCTGATAATCCAGACAAATATGTCGAGCGAACACGGCCTGTACACCGACACTCCTGAGGCGTCGCTGCACCGCAGGGACACGGGTTCGCTGCCATAATCAGCTGAAAACTCGATGGATAGACGACGGAAAAACGATTGCGCGAAATCCGCACATAGCCCTGCTCAAGTGGCGTTCGCAGAGCGTCGAGGACGCGAGCTTTCATCTCCCCCACCTCGTCGAGAAACAAGACACCGTGATGCGCCCGACTGATCGCGCCAGGCCGCGGACGCCCCGAACCCCCACCAATAAGGCCAGCGACCGAGATCGAATAATGCGGGTCCACAAAGGGAGGATGAGTGACCACGTCGGTCATCGTCTCCGACGACAACGAATGAATCGCCGTCACTTCAAGGCATTCTTGTTCACTTAATGGCGGGAGGATTGTGGGCATACGCGCGGCCAACATTGATTTCCCCGACCCAGGTGGGCCGATGAGAAGCATGTGGTGGCCACCGGCGGCCGCGATTTCGATACCGCGCCGGGCTAGTTCTTGACCGAAAACTTCCGACATGTCCAGCGTCTCGTCGTCGTGGCCGGTCGCAGACGATACGCGGTGATGCTCACACCGAATACATGCATGCTGCACAGCTTCTGAGATCAACGCCGATTGATCACTCGTCATCGGTTGTCCCGTACATACCCACGCCCATGTCGCACGCAATGAGGTCACAGCCCAAACCGAAATACCCGCAACCAAAGAGGCTTCCGCCGCGTTCGCCGCGGGAACAATGGCAGCCGTCATTCCCTGGTCACGCGCTGCGATAACAGCGGGAAGGACGCCGGCAACAGAACGGACATCACCGTTCAGCCCTAGTTCTCCGATAAAAGCCGTCGAGTCAAGCCGGGCTTCTATGTCCCGGTTACGTGTCTTCGAGCCACCCAATCCATTCGCAGACCTGCTGGCATTCGAGGCTAAAACCGCGATCACCAGAGCAAGGTCATAGCCAGATCCGTTCTTTGGTAACGAGGCAGGCGAGAGACTGACCACGATCTTCGTTTTTGGCCACTCGAGGCCGGAGTTTCTCGCCGCTGATCGGATGCGGTCGCGCGCCTCTGATACCGCTGTATCCCCCAAACCGACGACGTTCATTCCGGGTAGGCCCGGACCAGAATCCGCCTCAATGGAGATAGGAATTCCGGATACCCCTTGAAGGGCCACAGAGTAGGTCCGCCCGACGGTCATCACGCCACCTCTTCAAAGTGCTCGAGCGAACAACGCCATGGCATACCGTCGCTAGGGGGATGGACCGCAATGTCGATCAAATCGATACGAATGAACTGCGGATGGATGTCGGGGTGGGCGGTTAGCCATTGGCTCATTCCTCGCCGAAGAGTCTGCTGCTTCTTGCGCGTAATGGCCTCAACTCCTCCACCAAAAAACTGGGTTCGACGGGTTTTGACCTCGACGACGGCGCATACCGTCGATGAGTTGCCCACGCTGCTGTTCATCGTGGTGACGATGTCCAACTCGCCACCGCGAAAGCGCCAGTTCCTGTCGACGATGACGACCCCTTGGCGGACAAGCCATTCCGCTGCGCGATCTTCGCCCCACCGGCCTAAAAGCTGAGTGGAACAACTCCCTACAAACGCCGACACGTAATCGTCGTCAAGACAAAGCTGTGTCTGTGTACTACCGTCAGTCCCCACCACGACCCCCTACTACTGATGTCAGTCATATCCGTGTGGGCGATAGCTTCTCATAAAAATCCCCAGCGACGTAGGCATTCGGTGTGAACACCATGCGTCGCTGGGGATAACTTCCGGCCTGGGGATAACTAAGTAACAAGCACACTATGTAGAGCACACAACGTGCTACTACCCCTATGTGTGCTCTGAGCACGTGGGCACAAAAGCACTAAAAAGAACTCTAAAAAGGGGCTCGGAAAAAAGCGCTCTGAAGGCCCCCTCTCAATTCTCGCTAGTGTGAGTCGACCTAATCCGGAAGCTGGATATCAGGCTTATCTAGCTCCTCAATGTTGACATCTTTAAAGGTGATAACTCGCACGTACTTAACAAAACGAGCAGGCCGGTACATGTCCCACACCCAGGCATCCGACATCCGAACTTCAAAGTAGACTTCACCGTTCGAATTATTAGGTATGAGCTCCACCGCATTAGCTAAATAAAACCGACGTTCCGTTTCCACGACATACGAAAACTGGCTTACCACGTCGCGGTATTCGCGATACATGGATAATTCGACGTCGGCCTCGAAATTTTCTAGATCCTCAGCACTCACTGAAACTCAATCCTCCACAGCAGATCCGGATATACGACATAATGTACGTCAATTCAATAAAGGTCAGACGATCAGATCGAATGATGAGCACGGTACGCACCTACCGCCTCGGCCACGTTCCGATAAGTGTAACGATGCTCGGGCGTCCCGCCGTGGAGGCGCACCGCGTCAATATGTTGAGCAGTCCCGTAGCCCTTGTGTTTCTCCAGACCATACCCGGGGTAGCGCTCCGCGAGATCGCACATGTAGTGGTCACGAGTAACTTTCGCCAAGACGCTTGCGGCCGCGATGCACCGGGCAGCCGAATCCCCACCGATGATCGGAAGATGCGGTTGCGTCAGCCCATCGACTCGCATGGCGTCGGTAAGAACATAGTGAGGGCGTTCGTCTAAAGCACCCACGGCACGTCGCATCCCCGCGATATTCATGGCTTGGATTCCATATTTATCGATATCTGCAGCTGAAATAAGAATGACTGACCATGATTCAGCGGAATCTTTAATAATCGGGAACAGCTTTTCTCTCATTGTAGGAGAAAGTATCTTAGAATCAGTCAGCTTATCCAGGGGATGAATGGGCTTTGCCGGCAATATGCACGCGGCTATGGCCATCGGGCCGCAGCACGCTCCCCGACCTGCCTCATCCACACCGGCGACGGGACCTAACCCGGCTTTGACCAATGCATGCTCATATGTCCGGGCTTGTGGCATACGACGAATTCGCGTGGCCTGAATGGTCAACCGCGCACCAGCATGCTTGGTACCAGCATGTTTACTCGTTTCTACACACGCTCTCACCTGGTTAAAAGTATGCGAATGCCCGTCAACCAGCAGAGCACTCCCCGACGTTATCAGCACAACCGATCCCCTACGACTGAATCTGAGGATGCTTCACAGTACCTATCCGATTGAACGGCAAAATGCGAGCATCAACGCGACCAATCACATTATCCACCGGAACAGTTCCTTGGTATTGATCCCCCAAGTGGAACCGCGAATCTCTCGAATTGGTGCGGTTATCACCCATGACCCAGAGATGATCCTCGGGAACTTTCACGGGCCCGAAGTATTCGCCCCCACAAGCAATCGATCCACCTTTAGTATCGACGCTCCGGGACGGCGGGTTCATGATATCCGAATTATCAATCTCCTTCCCGTTAACTTTGACCCCATTATCGCCAGGTAAGCATTCCACTTTCTGGCCACCGGTCGCTATGACACGCTTAACAAGATCATTTTCGTCTGGTGCCACGAGTCCGATATACGACCCTAAGTTTTGAAAACCGCGGACAATCCGATTACTCGATCGACTCGTTGTGTACGCATTATCCCAAGACTCTGGACCTTTAAATACCACCACATCGCCGGGCTTGGGGTCTTTAAAGTCATACACCATTTTATTGACGAAAATTCGGTCATTATTGCAGTCCGTGCATCCATGAAGTGTGGGCTCCATGGATTCAGAGGGAATGACATAAACCCGCCCCACCACTGCTTGAAAAGCGATGGTCGCTATCAGCGCAATCGCAATAATAATGGGGACATCGATATACCACGGACGCTCGGAACGAGGCGACTGTTTTCTCGAGCGCTCGCTTTTCGACGGAGCAGCGGGGCGCGTGGAACGACGTTCTGCCGGACGGTGTGAAGGCCTATTGCCGACGCTGCCCCCGCGAGAATTCTGCCGTTCACGCAGCGCTCTGCTGTCATGTCTGACCGAGGTTCGTGACGGCTGACGCCGAACTCGTCGCCCATCAGGTGACGGGCGATCGATATTCTTCCCCCTCGACGCACGTAAACGCTCAGGGCTCGTACAGGGGCGCCAGCCCGATGGGTTAGTTTCGGTCACAGGCCGTCATAGTACCAGCAGAATTCAGCAAAACATGATGTCATGTCTCCGCCACGACGGCCAACGACGGTAGGGTAACAACTCCGCTACCCCCCATGCCCCCAGCGACGACCAAAACACACCCAATAGCAAATCCTCGGAGCTCCTCACTCCGCGTCGTCGCGGGCGTATGCAACCAATGGATTCGCGTTGCTAATAGCTCCGCCGAGGACACCGTCTACGATGTCGCGAACAAGACGGCCGGAACACACGGAACTGCGACATCCCGCCCCGATGCGTTCATCGCGTAAGCAATAACACGCGGATTCGTCGTATACGAGAGGTGATCGCCATAGTCCTTATTGCACCCATCTTGCGTCACGATGTTGCTGACATCAACATCCTTACCTGATTCCGCCGCCGTCGTGAACTGTGCATGAGTTGTCGGAGTAACAACTAAATCAGCATGGGACGAAATGGACACGTACTTGACACCAGGAACCTCGACGTCATTCATCTCGTGGGTCATGAAATCTGAACCAGTTAACAGATCGTTAGATGCCGGTCCACCCAGCGCGCCAACCACCGTGCTGATTGGCAATTGAGCAGCATCCAGCTCTTGGTATAGATGGTTAAGCCCAAGAACTGTCGTCCCTTTCAGAACACCACCAAGGGATATGACTTTCCCAACTCCCTTTCCTTCTTTGCGCTTAGCATAGGCAGCTGCCATTGTTCCGCCTTCAGAATAGCCGATGATGTCTACGTCATCGGCCCCTGTCTTCTGGCGAATTTCATCAATCTTGGCGGTGACTTCATCCGCGCTATCCGCCATCGGGTTAAGACCATTCAGTCCAGGGATCAACCCGGGTGCTGTTGCGTTGTCCACTGTCATCGGCCGAGGGTCACCGTAATTGAACCCGTAGACACAGAAACCTGCAGCTGCCAATTCTGGAGCCATCCGTGCATACGTCGAATAGAAATTCGAGTTCAAACCGTGGAGCAAAACAATGGGATTCTCACCGGGGCGCGGGGTAAATTCCACATTTGCACCCTGAGGGGCCAGAGCCGGATTCGTCATTCCGAGTAATGTCGCCTGGACAAAGCTGTCCTCTTTTGGTCCATGGCCAACGGTTTCAGCCCACGGGACATCCTTTGCCGCGGGAAGATCAACCTGTGTCGTTATGGGCTTAGCTGAAGCCTGTGGGGCGGTACTGACCGCACCTGTCATTCCGGCGATAGCAGTAGCAGCAGCAAGCACACACGCGGCCACTTTCTTTGTCGATGAGTGAAGCGATGAGAGCATTCTGAGCCTTTCACACAACCTTGCACTCGGCTCGACGTGACCAGAGGTCATTCACTGCGACTGAGTGCAACATGTATTCCATCCAGTAATAAGAAGGTTTCAACAGATCTCGATGGCGTCGGCAATCCTGCAGCGCTTCGGGAACATCACTGGTTGCCATAGTGGTTCCAACGGCAGCAGTGCAGTGACACCTCGTAGTCATACGAGAGGGGAAACTGAAGAACCAACATTGAATCTACCTACGGAACCGTAGAAAAAGGACCAAGCCACAAAAATTACCCCCGTTTAAGGTAGGAATCCCCAGTCTACCGCGATGCTCTCTACGTAAATGTCGTGTTTTACGCCCACATATTCGTGATCAACGTCGTGTCGTACTTGAGGATTAATTGTTAAGTTATCGTTTCTACTGCCCTCTAGCTGACACACCCCAACGACTTCAGGCCAACGACCCAATAAGTAATGGTCTATACGGCACACTGGACATAAAAAAGACCAATGCGATGTGCCTTAGCACTCACATTGGTCTCCATTGTCGCACCACCGAGGTGGTTAACGAGGGACAGCCGATTAACGACGTTCCTTAATCTTGGCCGCCTTACCGCGCAGGTTACGCAGGTAGTACAGCTTTGCACGGCGAACGTCACCGCGAGTCAAAACCTCGATGTGGTCGATGTTCGGGGTGTGAACCGGGAAGGTACGCTCCACACCGATGCCGAACGACACCTTGCGAACGGTAAAGGTCTCACGGATACCGGAGCCCTGGCGACGGATAACAACGCCCCGGAACACCTGAATACGGGACTTCTGGCCCTCAATGACCTTCACGTGGACATCAACGGTATCGCCAGAGCGGAACTCCGGAATATCGTCGCGCAGTGATGCAGCATCAACCTTGTCAAGAATGTTCATAAATACGATCCTTCGTGGTCGGAGCAGAGGAACCTAGCGGCACTTCCCTGGAGGGCGCTCGGCCGGCTCGTACCCAGTACATTTTCACTGTCGAGTTACGCAGAATGCTCCGGGATAGCGTTGCAGCATCCCAGCCTCAACGTCGATTGTTACAACGACGGCTTTCGCTTGCATTCGGCGAAACAGACAACCTCAGCATTATTGCACTACAGCTGTCATTTCTCCAACTCAGACGACGCAAACGGTGTGTCCGCCGAAAGTCATGCCAGCGGATCCCGACGTCGGCTCCCGGTTACTTGCCAAACCCGGCGCGACGAAGAGCGTCGGCCATGGAACCACCCTGCTCACGTCGATTACGCGATCCTCGGCGGCCACCCTGATTGGGCTTGCGTGAACCCTGGCCACGCCGATGAGAGGCGTGATCGTGCCCGTCTCGACGATTCTCACGATGATCCCCTTGCCGAAGCTGGCCTTTCTCTCCCGGCTCGTCGTTCAACCGCAGGGACAACCCAATACGCTGCCGATCTGTATCCACGTCCATGACTTTGACGCGAACGACCTGGCCCGACTTCACTACATCGTGCGGATCCGACACAAAACGATCACTCATCGCTGACACATGAACAAGCCCGTCCTGGTGGACTCCGATATCGACGAAAGCACCGAAGGCGGCGACGTTCGTGACCGTGCCCTCAAGCACCATCCCGGGAGTGAGATCAGAAACCTTTTCTATGCCCTCTTTGAACGTTGCGGTCCGGAACTCCGGACGCGGATCGCGGCCCGGTTTATCGAGCTCAGCAATGATATCGGTCACCGTCGGGATTCCCACAGGCCCCTGGGCAAACTGAGCCGGATCGAGCCCACTGAGTACGCGCGAATTTCCCATGAGGTGGTCCACGTCCAGGCCAGTGGCCTCCGAAATTGTCGACACAACACCGTACGACTCCGGGTGTACTGCCGACGCGTCAAGCGGTTGCGAACCTCCACGGATACGCAAGAAACCGGCGCACTGCTCGAATGCCTTCGGCCCAAGGCGCGGGACCTTCGTCAATGTCTTCCGCGAATCGAAAGCACCGTTGTCTTCGCGATACGCCACAATGTTCTCGGCGATGGTCGGCGTCACGCCGGCCACACGGGTCAGCAGCGGAGCTGACGCAGTGTTCAAATCAACACCCACGGCATTAACCGCGTCTTCCACCACAGCGTTCAGAGCATCGGTCAAGGATGACTGGTTGACGTCATGCTGGTACTGCCCAACACCAATCGATTTCGGATCAACCTTGACCAACTCCGCCAACGGGTCCTGCAAACGGCGGGCAATCGACACCGCTCCACGCAAGGAAACATCCAGATCCGGGCACTCTTTACTCGCTAGTTCCGACGCCGAATAGACGGAGGCTCCGGACTCTGACACGACCACGGGAGTCGGCGCATCGCTGCCCAGCTCCTTCACCCTGGCCGCCACCTCGCGGGAGAGTTTCTCTGTCTCGCGGCTGGCTGTTCCGTTGCCGATAGCCATCAGGACAACATGGTGGCGAGCGCACATCATCGCTAATTCGTCGACGGCCGCCGACCACCTGTTCTGCGGCTGATGGGGATACACGATCGTCGTGTCCACCACTTTCCCCGTGTCATCGACGACCGCCACTTTCACGCCATTGCGGTACCCGGGGTCGAGGCCGATGGTCACTTTCTGGCCAGCAGGCGCAGCGAGCAAGACGTCGTGGAGATTCTTCGCAAAAACCTCTACCGCCGTTGCTTCGGCCTTCTCTTTCGCCCGCATCCGAGCGTCCAAACTCGCAGAAACGCTCAGTTTCGTCCGCCAGCCCCACTGGATCGCCTTCTCAATCCAATCCGCGGCGGGACCATCCCGGTCAATAGCGCTCCCCAAGTCCGCGTCGTCGGCAATGAGGCCAACATAAGGAGCGTCGTCACCAGGATCGATCGACAGGGAAATGACACCCGCACGCTCACCGCGCAACAAAGCCAGCACACGGTGCGACGGCACATCCGAGAGCTGTTCCACGAAGTCGAAATAATCCCGATACGTCGCCCCCTCCTGCTCCTTACCCTCCACAACGTGAGCCTCGAGGGCGCCAGAATCCCACACCCTGTCGCGAATATGGCCGACGAGGTCCGCGTTCGTCGCTAAGCGGTCAACGAAAATAGCGCGCGCACCCTCCAGCGCCGCCTTCGCATCCTCAAACCCCTCTGTTGTGTAGGACTGCGCCACCGGTTCCGGATCCAGCGTGGCGTCGGCAAGTAAAGAATCAAGAAGCGGCTCAAGACCAGCTTCCCGCGCCTTATCCGCCTTCGGCCTGCGACGCTTTTTATAGGGCAGATACAGATCCTCTAAGCGGGCCTTCGTGTCGCACTGCTGGATGAGCTCCCGCAACTCGTCGGTCAGTTTGCCCTGGCTATCAATTGCTTCGAGGATCGTCTGCTTGCGGTCCTCAAGCTCCCGAAGATAGGTCAAGCGCTCCGACAGGGTGCGGAGCTGGGCGTCGTCGAGACCGCCCGTCATTTCCTTGCGGTAGCGGGCAATGAACGGAACCGTATTACCTTGGTCCAGCAAATCAACAGTCGTGCGGACTTGTTGTTCAGTAACACCTAATTCATGAGCGAGGGTCTGAATAATCACCCGAACGATGGTAGCCGTTGCGCTCTAGCCACTCATCGTCAGCATGGCTCAGGAGCCCCGCAGCCCGGCAACGCTCAATCAAATCTGGCCGACGTTGGGCCGTGATTTCTAGGGCACGCTCCCGATTCCACTGATCGACCTTCGCGTGATCACCCGACAGCAAAATATCGGGGACGTCCCGACCGCGCCACGACCGTGGCTTCGTGTACCTCGGCCCCTCCAGCAACCCCTCAGAGAACGAATCCTCCTCGTGGCTGCGCCGGTTGCCAAGAACGCCCGGGATCAGCCGAACAATCGCTTCAGCCATGACCAACACAGCAACCTCACCGCCGACCAAAACATAATCGCCGATCGACACTTCCTGAACGCGATAATGATCGCGGGCTTCATCGAAAACCCGCTGGTCAATGCCCTCATAACGGCCGGAAGCGAAAACGAGGTGATCTTCCTGAGCTAGCTCGTGGGCTAACTCCTGGGTAAGCGGAGTACCTGTCGGGGTTGGTACGACGAGTACCGGCGTCGACGAGGTGCGGCCAGACTGGCCAGACTGACCAGTTTCGACGACCTGCCCCACCGAACCACTGGCGTCATCAGATGAATCGATCAGGTCATCATGCCTCGGTTGGCGCCGGTGGGGCTCGGCCGTGACAAGGTCCGCGGACTCAGCGACGGGGCCAGTGCCCTGGGCGACGTCGTCTAGAGCGCTCCCCCACACGTCGGGCTTCATCACCATGCCCGGGCCGCCCCCATAGGGTGAATCGTCGACAGACTTGTGAACCCCCGACGCCCACTGCCGGAGATCGTGAACGCCGACGCTGATAATCCCCTGTTCGATTGCTTTGCCAAGCAAGGCGTGCCGCAGCGGTTCCATGTAGGCGGGAAAGATAGTAATGACATCAAGCCGCAGGTGGTGAGGCACGGTCGTTTCCTTATCCATCCTGTCCTCCTACGGTAGGTCCAACAATCCCTCGGGCGGGGTCACAACAATGGCCTCATTGTCGATATCGACGATCGGCACAATGGCCTGGACAAATGGAATGAGGACCGTTCGCGGCGCACCATCGGACTCTATCTCCACTTCCAGCAAGCGCTGGGCCGGCCCACGCAGCACATTCTTGACAATTCCGATGTCCTCGGGCTCTGGTTGAGCCCCCTCATAAGCCCGCGCGTGCGCTTCCTCCGCACTCACTGGGCCCACAGTGAGGACATGAAGCCCTTCCAACTCGAAGTCATAAAACTCATCGCCGGAGTGATCGATAACAGGCTCCGCAACGAAGCGCACTCCCCGCAAAGACTCGGCGGCGTTGCGATCCGGAATTTCCTCAACCTTCATGATGATTCTGCCTTGGTGCCCCCGAACCGACGCCACGGTCAGAGTAAATGACTTTTGGGATCCGCCATTCCGACGCTGGCGCCCACCTACGGGCATGGCCCTGACGACGCTTCCCACCGCGAAGCGCCCCTCGGGGTCATCCGTGGTTGGCAAGACGACGAATTCTCCCCGGACCCCATGCGGCTTGACGACGCGACCGATCTGTACGTAATTGGGATCGTCCGCGGAATTATCATGCTTGGTCACGACGTCATTATCACAAAATCATGGCCGCGGAGCGAATACGTTAACGAATCTCTATCCGAGTATCGCGGTCGAGGCTGCGCAAAATTGTGCGCAGTGCCTCGGCATGGCGTCCTTTGCGTCCGATCACCATGGCGCGATCGTCGGGGTGGACGTAGACGATGAGCACGTGCTGCCGCCCCCGGTAAGTCGTCCGTACGGTCACGTCATCGGGGTGAGGAACAATACCCCGGACAAGGTGCAGAACAATTTTTTCTTCCGACGACGTCACCTCTGATGTGGTGCGGCGGAGATCGGAGGGAGATGCATGCGTCATAGCTGCCACTATAGTTACTACGATCCCGAGGAACTGGAGCAAAACAAAAACCGGTGTGCAGAGTCACTCTGCACACCGGATAAGCACAAGCTGGACGTTATGAGGCTCAAACCTCACAGAACGTGAAACTACTCAGCTGATCCTTCCTCAGCCTTGTCTTCAACAGCTTCCTCAGCTTCGGCTTCTTTAGCCGCTGCTTCTTCAGCAGCCTTCTTTGCAGCCTTGCGCTTTTCGGTGATGGCCTCCAAGGTCGGGCCATTGTTCGCCTCAGCAAGAGCCTCGTTGAAGAGATCCAGCTTGGACTTCTTCTCCGGCTGAGCCTTCAGCGTGCCCTCAGCACCGGGAAGACCCTTGAACTTCTGCCAGTCACCTGTGACCTTCAGCAGAGCGAGGACGGGTTCGGTCGGCTGAGCGCCAACGCCCAACCAGTACTGTACGCGGTCGGAATCGATGCGGATCACTGACGGATCTGCCTTGGGCTCGTAGATGCCCAGGTTTTCGATAGCGCGGCCCGAACGGCGGGTGCGGGAATCGGCAACGATAACACGGTAGTGCGGGGTACGGATCTTACCGAGCCGCTGCAACTTAATTTTGACAGCCATATTCTTCTTTCTGTGGTCACCGGGCAGTGCAGACACTCCCTACCGAGAGGGAGCCGGTTCAGCCCTTGGATTTAACCTGCGCGTGACCACCGGTCGGCCGTGGCCGAGGACGGTGTTACGCAGGAACGCTTTGCGCTGTCCCATCGGCACTACTCGCGCGCGAGCACACCGAAACAAACAACTTTCCGAATTCTAGCAGATCACACCGGAATTACCGAAACACCGCGCAGCGTTACTTATCTGGGTCACTCATCGGAGTGACTTATCAGCGCTACTTCTTCCGTCGGCCCTGAGAGCCTTGCCCAAAATCGAGGTTATTGAGGTCGATATTTTCCATTCCCTTAGGCAGGTTCTGCTGCCCCATCCCGGGCATACCGGGCATTCCACCACCCATGCCCATCTGCTGCTGAAGCTGCTGCAACTGATCCATGTTCGGCATTCCGCCACCACGCTGTGCCGCGGCACGATTCTTATTCTTGTTCTTGCCCTTCTTCCCCTTCTTGCCTTTACGGCCTTTCTTCTGCTTCTTTGTTGCGCTACCCCCGCCCATGCCGAAACGGCTGGTCATCTTGCTCATCATCTTCTTTGCCTCAAAGAAGCGCTCAACCAGCTGGTTAACATCCTGAACGGTCACACCCGAACCGGCAGCAATACGGCGGCGTCGCGACGCATTCAGTATCTTCGGATCATTGCGCTCAGCGGGAGTCATCCCGCGAATAATGGCCTGGATGCGGTCAAGCTGCTTTTCGTCGACCATATCGGCGATCTGGTTCATCTTGTTGCCGCCGGGCATCATCTTGAGCAGGTTGCCCATCGGGCCCAGATTGCGCACCATGAGCATCATGTCCAAGAAGTCATTGAGCGTCATCTCGCCGGAGCCCATCTTCTTGGCGGCTTCCTCCGCCTTAGACTGATCCAGCTTGGATTCCGCCTGCTCAATAAGTGTCAGCAGGTCACCCATGCCCAGAATGCGCGAGGACATGCGCTCCGGGTGGAAGACATCGAAATCCTCGAGTTTCTCACCGGTGGAGGCGAACATGATGGGCTTGCCCGTGACCTCACGAATGGACAGTGCCGCACCACCGCGGGCGTCACCGTCCAGCTTGGTCAGGACGACACCGGTGAAGTCCACGCCATCGCGGAAGGCCTCGGCGGTCTGCACTGCGTCTTGACCGATCATCGAGTCGATGACGAAGAGGACTTCGTCCGGGTTGACGGCGTCGCGGATATTGCGGGCCTGCGTCATCAGGGTTTCATCAATGCCGAGGCGGCCGGCGGTATCGATGATGACGATATCGTGCTGGGTGCGCTTGGCCTCTTCGATACCGCGCTTGGCGACGTCCACCGGATCCCCATGAGAGGTACCCATCTCATGCTCGTGGGAATCCAGGGAGGTGCCAGGATCCGGAGCGTAGACGTCTACCCCGGCGCGCTCGCCGACGATCTGCAGCTGCTGCACCGCGCCCGGGCGCTGGAGGTCACAAGCCACCAGCATCGGGGTGTGTCCCTTGGAGGCCAGATGCTTAGAAAGCTTGCCTGCCAAGGTAGTCTTACCTGCACCTTGGAGGCCGGCGAGCATGATGACCGTCGGCGGGTTCTTCGCCAGGTTTAGGCGGCGGGTCTCGCCGCCGAGAATCTCGATGAGCTCCTCGTTGACGATCTTGACTACCTGCTGCGCCGGGTTCAGTGCCTCAGAAACCTCGGCACCTGCCGCGCGTTCCTTAATGCGCTTAATAAAGCCGCGCACGACGTTGAGCGAGACGTCCGCCTCCAGCAACGCCAGACGGATTTCGCGTGCTGTGGCATTGATGTCCGCCTCGGTCAGCTTGCCCTTGCCGCGCAGGCCGGACAGGGCTGATTGCAAGCGGTCAGACAAAGACTCAAACACGTTAAAAGTGCTCCCTCAACTATCGTGGATAAATTTATAACTTCCCCAGCTTAGCCGTTGACCAGTGCTTGGGTCACATTCCGGACTAGCGTAGCGCGGGGGATGTCGCCAAGCGGCACGGCGTGAAGCACCATCGTGGCACCCGGCGTGGTGGTGGATAGCCACTCGCACTCCGGAAGCAGCGCCAGCACGTGGCCTAGGGTACCTGGGTAGTCATCAATTCGAACCTCGAAGACTCCCCTGGTCCACATCGCAGTCGCGGGCCCTGGTACAAAATCCGGCAGCACCGTGTAAGTTCCGGATTTATAAGACTGCACGAGGCGTTCCTCTACCGTTGCGAGATCGATGGCACCGTGGAGGGCGCGGATATCGAATTCGCCAGCATAGCCCTCCTCAGTGCGCACGAGGCGCGAGGAGAGGATGTTCCAGCCCAACGCGGCGATAAGTGCCAACGCACGCACGGCCTCCCTCTGATAGCTGCCGCGCCACAGGACGGTAAAGCTGTCATCCTCGGGGTTGTGGCGCAGTCCAATGTCGCGGTCGGCGGCAACCAGAGGACGAACTGGATGCAGAGCTTCTAGCTGTGCAAAAGCGCGGCCGCTGACCGCATCGATTCCTTTCTCCAGCCTGCGGTTCCACACGCTAGGACCGGTGGACTCGGCATCGGTGCGGGCGAGCACAACGAGGAGCGCCAGAGTCAGGTAGTCATAACGCACGGCTTCGAGG
>OJLB01000404.1_pt1 | contig 20114 bp, 19 predicted proteins | sample 1596861 | NCBI WGS metagenome assembly OJLB01 (sample SAMEA3904681, study PRJEB24821) | metagenome | biome: Builtin; feature: hospital; material: surface | place: USA | collected 2013-06-06
AAAACCTGTGTTTGGGTTTCGGCTGTCGAAGGAAAGGCTTTTTTGCAAAGGTCTCTGCTTAATCCATATCCACCCTATTGGTGTTTAGGCAGCTCTTTCAAAGTCAGCGGCTTGATGTACCAAATATCGCGGCAGTAGTCGGCGATGGAACGGTCGGATGAGAAGAAGCCCATATTGGCGATGTTGATCAACGCGGATTTACGCCATGCGGCAACATCACGGTAGTGTTCGTCCGCTTTGTATTGCGTGTCGATGTAGCTGCGGAAGTCCGCCATCAGTTGATAGAAATCGCCGTAAGGTTGCAGGACGTCGTTGTAGCGGTTCGGCTCTTCAGGGGAGAATGTGCCGTTGCTGATTTGGTTGACGACGCGGCGCAGGTCGTTGTCGCGCTCGATGTAGCTTAACGGGTCGTAACCGTTGCGGCGGATTTCTTCCACTTGCTCGACGGTGTTACCGAAGATAAAGCAGTTGTCCGCGCCGACCTTTTCCAAAATTTCAACGTTTGCGCCATCCAGCGTACCCATGCAGAGCGCGCCGTTGAGGGCGAATTTCATGTTGCTGGTGCCCGATGCCTCCGTGCCTGCCAACGAGATTTGTTCGTGCAAATCGGCGGCGGGGATGATGATTTGGGCGAGGCTGACGCTGTAATTCGGAATATAGACGACTTTAATCAGGTCGCGGATGCGTTCGTCGTTGTTGATGGTTTTCGCTACATCGTTAATCAGGCGGATGATTTTTTTCGCCATGTAGTAGGCGGATGCGGCTTTACCGGCGAAGATGAAGACGCGCGGCTGCCAGTCGAAATCCGGGTTTTCCAAGATTTTGTTGTAGCGGTCAACGATGTGCATCAAATTCAATGCTTGGCGTTTGTATTCGTGGATGCGTTTGATTTGGATGTCAAACAATGCGTCCGTGTTCACCTTGATACCCAATTCGGTTTCGATGTATTTGGCGAGGCGTTCTTTGGCGGCTTTTTTCACTGCACCGAATTCCGCCTGTACGCTTGCATCGTCAACTTTTTCGTTGAGCTTGGTCAGATTGTCCAAATGCAGACGCCAGTCTTGTTCGCCCAAGTGTTTATCGAGGAAACGGGTCAATTCGGGATTGGCGATGTTGATCCAGCGGCGCGGGGTCACGCCGTTGGTTACGTTGGTAAAGCGTTCGGGGAACACTTTGGCAAAGTCGGCGAAAATGGAAGTCGTCATCAGGTCGGAGTGGATTTTCGCTACGCCGTTGACTTTGTGCGAACCGATGACCGCCAGCCATGCCATGCGGACGCGGCGGCCGTGGGTCTCATCGATGATGGATACGCGGCGGACGAAGTCGTCGTCGAAGTTGCCGATGGCGCGCAGGGCGTTCAGGAAGTAGGCGTTGATTTCAAAGATGATGTCCAAATGACGCGGCAGCAGGCGGCCCATCAAATCAACCGGCCAAGTTTCCAAGGCTTCGCTCATCAGGGTGTGGTTGGTGTAAGAGAAAATCTTGCAGCACATATTCCATGCTTCGGTCCACGCGATGCCTTCTTCGTCAATCAAGATGCGCATCAACTCGGGAATCGCCAGTACGGGGTGGGTATCGTTCAAGTGGATGGCGACTTTGTCGGCAAGGTTTTTAATGCTGGGGAAACGGCATTTGTGGCGCGCTACGATGTCTTGTACGGATGCGGAAACAAGGAAATATTCCTGTTTCAGGCGCAATTCGCGACCGCTGTCGGTGGAGTCGTTCGGATAGAGGACGCGCGAGATGTTTTCGTCGCTGTTTTGCGCACGGACTGCGGAAGCGTAATCGCCGCGGTTGAAGTCTGCCAAATCAAAGCGGTTGCCGGCGTGTGCCGTCCACAGCCGCAACGGGTTGGCGACGTCACCGCCGTAGCCGGGGATAATCTCATCGTATGCCATCGCAGAAATTTCTTCGCTTGGATGCCATTCTTTTTTATCACCCATATTGATGACTTGTCCGCCGAAGCTGACGGCGTATTGTTTGTTCGGACGGCCGATTTGCCATGCCAAATCTTGGTCGAGCCATAAATCGGGTTTTTCGACCTGCTGGCCGTCCACGATTTCTTGTTTGAACATACCGTATTGATAGCGGATGCCGTAGCCCATGGCGGGAATGCGCAAGGTGGCGAGCGAGTCGAGGAAGCAGGCAGCCAAGCGACCCAAACCGCCGTTGCCCAAGCCGGGGTCTTGTTCTTGTTCGCAGATGTCGGCGAACTCTTTACCCAATTGTTTGAACGCCTCTTCAAATTCGGCATACACGCCTTCGTTAATCAAAGCGTTGACGAAGGCGCGTCCCAACAGAAATTCCATGGAAAGGTAGTAAACCATGCGTTTGCCGTTGTCGATGTGGGCGCGGCGGGTTTGCAGGAAATCTTCGGCAATCAGGTCGCGCGCGGCGAGCATGGCGGCGTTGAGCCATTGGTGTTCGGTCGCCTCTTTTGGATCGACGCCCAAAATAAAAATCAATTTATAGACGATGGACTTGCGGATGGTTTCGGCATCCGGTTTCGGCATGACATAATCAAAACCTGAAATGGGTTGTTTTTTCTTAGCCATGATAGCCTTTCTCTGTTGAGGATAGGGTGATGAAGCGGGGGAATTTATCGGTTTGTGTATTTATGACGGTCTGAGGTCGTCTGAAAAACCAAATGCTTTATTTTCCGTCAAGCAAAGTCAATCAAGTAAATTTATTACTAATCTTCAGCATTATAACTGAGTCAGCATGAATAACAGGGTTTTCATTTAAAAACATCTCGCTAACTAAAAAGTATTACTTATCCAGCGATGCGTTTGTACGATGCAAAACCCAGATACCCATATGTTCGACTGTCAGTTTGCCGTCTTGATTGTAATTAAACTTCTCAGATGGTACGCAAGAAAGCTGCCAACTTCCTTGAGGCAGGTTAAATATTTGTCGACTGCGTTTGGCGTTGATCAACAGCAGCCATTCATCGTCCAAGACAATCTGCATGGCTTTTGCGCTGCGATTGTGCCAGTAAAGTTCGCTCATCGGTTCGCCTTCCGCATTGAGCCAGCCGACGCGCTCTTTTTCCCACCAAACGTCATCGCCCAGTAATTTAATTTCTTGACGCAGGCGGATTAAATCGCGCGTATAGCCCTGCAACGCTTCGTCCGCCTGCTGCCAATCCAGCCAAGTAATCGGGTTGTCCTGACAATAGCTGTTGTTGTTGCCCTGTTGGCTGTTGCCGAACTCGTCGCCCGCCAGCAGCATGGGTGTACCGTTGGCAAGGAACAGCGAGGCAAGCAAGGCTTTGGCGGTGTAGGAACGGTCTTCCAAAATCGCCGCATCTTCGGTTTCGCCCTCGATGCCGTGGTTGTAGCTGATGTTTTCGTTATGCCCGTCGCGGTTGTCTTCGCCGTTGGCATGGTTGTGTTTTTCGTTGTAGCTGACCAAATCGCGCAACGTAAAACCGTCGTGTGCGGTGATGAAATTGATACTGGCGGAAGGATGGCGGCCGCTGTGGTTGAAAATATCAGACGACCCCGCCAGACGTTCGGCAAACGCGCCCAAATTGCCGCTTTCCCACACCCAAAACGCGCGCATATCGTCGCGGAAACGTCCGTTCCACTCGGCAAAAGGCTGCGGGAAATTGCCCAAGTGATAGCCGCCTTCGCCGATGTCCCACGCCTCGACAATTAATTTGCAGCGTGCCAACACGGGGTCTTGGTACACCACCTGAAAAAAACGTCCGTAAGCCTGAAAATCGGGTTCGCGCCCCAATACCGTTCCCAAGTCGAAGCGGAAACCGTCCACATGAAACTCCTCCGCCCAATAGCGCAAGCTGTCCGCCGCCCAACGGGTTACGTCGCGGCGGACGATGTTCAACGTATTGCCGCAGCCCGACCAATTTTCATAGCTGCCATCGGGCTTCAGCCAATACCACAAAGCATTGTCTATGCCGCGCTGGCACAGCATCGGGCCTTTTTCATCCTGCTCGGCGGTATGGTTGTACACGACATCCAAAATCACTTCCAAACCTGCTTGGTGCAAGGTTTTGACGGCTTGTTTGAACTCCTCCGCCGCGCGTTCTGCATCGGCGGCATAAGACGGCTCGACGGCAAAATGGGAATAAGTGTTGTAGCCCCAATAATTGCTCAAGCCCATTTTTTGCAGGTGGTATTCGTCCAAATGCTGGTGTACCGGCAGCAGCTCGACGGCGGTAACACCTAAAGTTTTCAAATAATCAATCACGCGCGGATCAGTCAGCGCTTGATACGTTCCCGCGTGTTCCAAATCTGGTAACTGCTTGGTAAACCCTTTAACATGTGTTTCATACACTACCGTCCTGCCCCACGGATGGTTCGGACGGCACTCGCCGCCCCAATCAAACGCATCATCGCCCACCACCACGCTTTTGGGCGCCATCGCCGCATTGTCCCGCTCGTCTTCCGGACGAAACCACGCCATTTCCTCATCATCCCGATAACTCGGTTTGCCGTCGATTTTTTTGGAATACGGGTCGATTAACAGTTTGTTCGGATTGAAACACGAGCCGCCCGGCGCATCAGCGCGTCCGTAAACACGAAAACCATACCGCTGCCCTGCCCCGACCTCCGGCACAAAGCCGTAAAACACTGACCCGCGCCGCGAAGGCATTTCCAAACGGGTTTCCTCTCCCTTGTCAAAGAGACACAGCTCGACTTTTTCGGCATGGATGGAAAACAGCGCAAAATTCGCCCCTTCCTTAGTCAGCGACACGCCCATCGGATAAGGCGCACCTTCTTCAATGCGCCATGCTTTGGTTTTCATTTTGTTTGTCCTGATTTGATGGAAACGCGTTTGGCGGCGCTTCCGGATAGGTATTCTTTTTATAATGGTGATGCTTAAAGGGAAAGAGGTCGTCTGAAAAGCAAAATCCCGTTTTCAGACGACCTCTTTTAGCCATAAACCTTTGTTTTCATATCAAGGCCGTCCGAATCCGTCAGATGCTAATTCGGCAACCTTACCGCCAGCTCAGTGGGCCATGCCCCTTTGTCGTCGGTTTTCACAAAACCGTTGCCCGTCAGCCCGCCTTTCAGCAGACGGTTGTATTTCACCGCCGTCTCACGCGGCACTTGCAATTTCACTTTAAACATCAGCTTCGCACGTTCATCAACCGTTTCCACCGACTTGGGCGTAAACTGCGCGTCCGTCGCGATGAATTTGATTTTAGCGGGGAACACCGCATCAATGCCGTCCAAACGGATACGCGCCTCATCATTGACTTTCAGACGACTTATGCTGTCGGTCGGCAGGAAAATATTCATCGAAACATCGGCAGGATCAAGCAGGCTGACCACTTTTGACCCCGCCGCGACCACGTTGCCCGCTTCCGCAATGGTGTATTCCACCCTGCCCGCTATCGGCGCGCGGATATTCATATCATCGTTGGCGGATGTAGCCGATTTGACTGCCGCCCTCGCCTGTTCCACACCGGCGCGCGCTTCCGCTCGCGCGGCGGCACTTTGCGCCACCGTCGCCCGCGCTTCGTCCTGCGCCGCTTCGGCTGCTTTGACCGCCGCAACAGCGCGTTCATAATCCGCCTGACGCTTAGTAACTTCCGACTGCGACACCAGCTGGTCGGCAAGCAATTTGCGCGCATTGTCCAACTCCATCTTCGCCACGCGCAACTGCTGCCTGTTCGCGTCCACATTCGCCTGCGCGCGCGCAACCGTCTGTTTCATCTGCGCTTCGGCAGCTTTGGCGCGCCCGACCGCCTCTTCTTGCCGCAATTCCGCTGCCCGCGCTTCTTCCAAACGGCTGTTGCTGGTTTCAGACGACAGTTCCGCCAGAATATCGCCCTCTTTCACGTCCGCGCCCTCTTCCACCAATACCGCCTTCACCCGCCCCGGATACAGGCTGGCGACATCGATGCGGTTCAGCTCCAGCCGCCCGTTGGATTGCGCAATCCATGCAGGCAAAGTTTCTTTTTGGTTTTGAAAGACATACCACGCACCGCCAGCAGCCAGCGCGACGGCAAGAGAAGCAATAACAGCTTTTTTCATGTTGCGTTACACCTTAATCGTCAAAACGGACGCGCCTTAGAGCGGTATTGCGGAAACAGCGCGGCAAACGCCCAATCTATCCTTTGGTGGATGGACGAATCGGTCAGCAAATCCTCATGCCGCCCGTTCATCTCGTCGGTCAGTATCCCCAGCATACGGTAGCGCGTGTTCATAATCATCGGCGAGATGACCGCGCCATTGAGGAACTCAAACTGATTCAACAATTCCAATTCCGACACACCCTCCCTACCGTTGCACTTCTTGATATGCCGGATCATCCCGTAGGCAAGCATTTTATGCTGCTTTTTCAACGCCTTGGTAATCAAATCCACGCCTTCTTCGCTGTCCAGCAGCATCCTGTGTATCCACGCCAAATGCTCGCGTATCGTTACCGCCAGCCGCCAGACAATCTGATACAGCCGCTCCGTATCTTCGATATTTTGGGCAAAATCGAACGACACCCGCCCCAAAGCCCGATTGCTGTACTCGATCAACATCGCCTTCACAAATTCGTCTTTATCGGCAAACATCCTGTTGAACGTTTCCAAATTCGAATTCAAATGCTCCGCGATCGCCTGCTCGGACAGCCGCTTGTAGCCGCATCTGGGATAAAAATGAATGCCTGCGGAAATAAATTGTGCACTGGTTACACCGTTCATTATCTTCACCTCATCTGCCTGTATTGTTGTCATAGGACAAATATCCAAGACTCAAATGAAACAAAAATCTTCTGAAATATCAGGCTGCCTGCGGACGCTGCCGTCAACGCATCATCCGACCCCTGCCCGATACAAATGCCAACCAACTCTTATTTTATAAAGCACGCAAAACGCCCCGACTCAATCATCCTGTCTGTTTTTTTATTTCACTATATAACAAACCGCCCCTGCCTTCAATGCAGCCACATTCCCAATTATCATTAAAATCCGATAGTTAAATCTGATTTAAGAGGATATGGCTCGTCTGAAAAAACGGTTTCAGACGATTTGAAGGGAAGCATCAACATAAATAAACGCCTTATCAATATCCGAATATTTGAGAGTTGCTATAAAAAATCGTCTGAAAACTGACTTCCCGTTTTCAGACGACCTTTGCTTACTCTTTGGCAAATTGCTGCGTAAAGCGGATAAATTCTTCTTTTTTCGCTTTTGCCTTACCCGAATCGATGGCTGCCTCGGCGGCTTTGACACCGTCCGCCAACGAAGGTACGACATTGCCGGCATAAAGCGCGGCGGCGGTGTTGAGCAGGACGATGTCGCGTGCCGCGCCATGTTTGCCGCTCAACACTTCATCCATTTTCTCCAAAGATTCTTGTGCGTTGGCGACTTTGATTTCGTCCAAATCGCGGCGGATTTCAATGCCGAAATCTGTGGGGCTGATGTCGTATTCGCGGATTTCTCCGTCTTTCAGCTCGGCAACACGGGTTTTGCCGGTCAGCGTGATTTCATCCAAACCTCCTTCGCCGCACACGACCAAAACGTGTTTGGAACCAAGCTGTTTCAATACGCGCGACAGGATGCCGCACAAGTCGATGTGGAACACGCCTAAAAGCTGGTTCGGCGCACCGGCAGGGTTGGTCAACGGGCCCAAGATATTGAAAATACTTCTAAACCCGAGCGAACGGCGTACGGGCGCGACGTGGCGCATCGCGCTGTGATGGTTTTGGGCAAACATAAAGCCCAAACCTGTTTGACGGATGCTTTCGGCAACTTGCTCGGGCGTAATGTTCAACACCGCACCCATCTGCTCCATCACGTCCGCCGCGCCGCTGGACGAGGAAACGGAACGCCCGCCGTGTTTGGCGACTTTCGCGCCTGCCGCCGCCGCAACAAACATGGAAGTCGTGGAAATATTGAAGGTTTTTGCGCCGTCTCCGCCCGTGCCGACAATATCGACGAGGTCGTCTGAATTTTCCAGCGGCACTTTGGCGGCAAATTCGCGCATCACGGCGGCGGCGGCGGTGATTTCCGATACGGTTTCGACTTTAATCCGCAATCCGGTCAAAATAGCGGCGATTTGTTCGGGCGGCACCTGCCCGCTCATAATCTGGCGCATCAGGTCGGTCATTTCGTCGTAAAACAATTCGTTGTTGCTGATTAAGCGTTCGATGGCTTGTTGCGGTGTAATCATGGTTCAATCCTTTTTCGGGTATTTTTACGTCAAACGTCGTCTGAAAATTTTCAGACGACGTTTGGTTTAAGCAGCGGACGCTTGGAAGTCTTTAAATTCTTCCAAAAAGTTTTTCAACATATCGTGTCCGTATTCGGTCAAAAGGGCTTCGGGGTGGAACTGCACGCCTTCGATGGCGTACTCCTTATGCCGCACGCCCATGATTTCCTGATCTTCCGTCCATGCGGTGACTTCCAGACAATCGGGCAGCGTATCGCGGGCGATGACAAGGCTGTGATAACGCGTGCAGGTAACGGGATCGGGCAAATCTTTAAACATGCCTTTGTTTAGGTGGAACACGGGCGAAACTTTGCCGTGCATCATCGTTTTTGCCCGCACCACATCCCCGCCGAACGCTTCGCCTATCGTCTGATGCCCGAGGCACACGCCCATAATCGGCAGCTTGCCGGCGAAATGGCGCATGGCAGCGACCGAAATGCCCGCCTCTTTCGGCGAACAAGGACCCGGCCCGATAACGAGATATTGCGGTTTCAAAGCTTCGATTTCTTCGAGCGTAATATCGTCGTTGCGGCGGACGACGACTTCCTGACCGAGTTCGGCGAAATATTGGACGATGTTGTAGGTGAAACTGTCATAGTTATCAATGAATAAAAGCATGAGTGTGCAGCCTTTTAGGGTTGTTTGACGGCAGCGATGTTTTCAGGCGAATTGATAAACGCCCACATCTGCTCTTCGGTTCGGAAAACGCCGTTACGGACAATATAATGCAGCGGATGCTTGATCAGCGCGTCCGCTTTGCGGACAAAAACACGCATATTGCAGCTGTTTGCCGCCATTTCTAAAACTTTGGCGGCAAAAGCCGGGCGGTGCAGCTTGTCGTGCATCAGCGGATGACGGGCGATGTATTCGTTCAGAGGCTTGCCGCTGCTGTGGAAATCCGTGTGTAGCGGGTCGAGGAATACAATAAAAAAAGGCATCTTGCCCAAATAATCGTCTGCATCGTTCATAAGCGTTTCGGACGGAATATTTATATCGCCATAATATCACAACCACGATTCTTGATTCGCATCAGGTCGTCTGAAACACCGCTTGCCACCTTCCGAAGTATCCACTTAAAATCAACCTTACATTCCAAAAAGAGATTTACTTATGGGTTTCAAACTTACTCCGATTGATGTTGTAGAAAACATCAGCCGCGAAGATTTTTATCAAAACTATCTCAAGCCCCGCCGTCCTGTCGTCATCAAAGGACTGACCCGCAACTGGCCTGCCCGCAACAAATGGTCGCTGGACTATATGAAAGAAACCGTCGGCGATATCGTCGTTCCCTTGTACGACAGCGCCAAAGCCGACCCTTCCGCGCCGATTAACGCCGCCAGTACGGAAATGCGCTTCAGCGACTATATCGATCTGATCAAACGCGAGCCGACGGATTTGCGGATTTTCTTATTTGACCCCATCAAACACGCTCCCGCCTTGCTGAACGATTACGTTTTCCCCAAAGAGCTGATGGGCGGATTCTTAGACCGATACCCTACCCTGTTTTTCGGCGGTACCGGTTCGGAAACCTTCCTGCACTACGACATCGATATGGCGCACATCTTCCATACGCATTTCGGCAAGAAACACATCATCTTGTTCGATTACAAATGGAAAGAGCGTCTGTTCCGCATTCCTTTTGCCACTTACGCGCTGGAAGACTACCACGTCGACAATCCCGATACCGAACGCTTCCCCGAGCTTGAGGGCGTCGAGGGCATCGAATGTTTCTTGGAATACGGCGACACCCTGTTCATGCCGACCGGCTGGTGGCATTGGATGAAATACCTTGACGGCTCATTCTCCATCTCCCTGCGCGCATGGGATGAAAGCTGGGCGGTTAAGGCGCATAGTTTGTGGAACCTGACCGTACAGCGCAAGTTCGATGACTTCATGAAAGCCCGCTTCAAAGCACGCTACATGAATTGGAAAGAACAGCTTGCCTGCAAACGCGCCCGCCGCGCATGGGAACGCGGCATGCCTCGTTAAAACAAACCTAAAGGTCGTCTGAAAACGGTATTTCAGACGACCTTTTTATTGACATCTTTTCCTCTATCAATACTCAGGCATCATCTCACCTTCACCGTCCATGCTGTTTGCTGCATTAACTCGTTCCTGCGCGGCTTTCACTTGATTTTCCAAGCCCTTAATCCGTTCTTGATAGCGAGCGTAGTTGCGCTCATTGCCATAACGGACCTGTTTACCCTCTTCCAAATTTTTCTGTGCCTGAGCCAATTCGTTTTGCGCTGAAGATGAACCAGGCATTGCTCCGGCTGGCGGAGGCGGCATTTGTTCGGAAGGAGCGTTTCTTGAAGCAGCGCTTGCTGAGGCTGAGTGTGCGGACGGTGCGGCGGAGGTATAAACCGAAGGTCTGCCGATATTGCCCGGTTTGCAGTTTTTGCCACCGGTCTGGGTATAGGTTTTACGCCCCGATTTGTCGATACATTCAAATACGGGAGATGCCGTGGCTACGGCGGAAAATGCGAGCAGTAATGTGCTTAAAATCAATTTATTCATTGTTATACCTTTCATCAAATCATCAAAACCATATCCACCATACCACTAAAGCGATGATCATCACCAAATTGGCAATAATAATCGGCTTCCATTGCCTAGGCGCGTGGCGCAATTCTGCACCCGAACGCGTGCGGCGGATATAGAAAAACGGACTGAGCAACATAGATGCGGCACACAACAGAATAATCACGGCGTAATAGATTTTTTCGGTTTCCATTTCCTCCGCCCCGTTTCAGACGACCTATACAAAATATGCTACAATCTCCGGCGATTATAACACCCTGTTTATCTATATTTATAAAGGTTTTACCAATAATGATTTCTACCAACGGCATTACCATGCAGTTCGGCGCGAAGCCGCTGTTTGAAAACGTATCCGTCAAATTCGGCGAAGGCAACCGCTACGGCTTGATCGGCGCGAACGGTTCGGGCAAATCCACCTTCATGAAAATCCTCGGCGGCGATTTGGAACAGACTGCGGGCGAAGTCGCGATTGAAAACGGCGTGCGCTTGGGTAAACTGCGCCAAGACCAGTTTGCCTACGAAGATATGCGCGTGCTGGACGTGGTGATGATGGGGCATACCGAAATGTGGGCGGCGATGACCGAACGCGACGCGATTTACGCCAACCTCGAAGCCACCGAAGACGACTACATGAAAGCCGCCGAACTGGAAGCCAAGTTCGCCGAATACGACGGCTATACCGCCGAAGCGCGCGCTGCCGAACTGTTAAGCGGTGTTGGCATTTCCGAAGATTTGCACAATGCGACCATGGCGGAAGTTGCCCCGGGCTTCAAGCTGCGCGTATTGCTGGCGCAAGCCCTGTTCTCCAAACCTGATGTGTTGTTGCTTGACGAGCCGACCAATAACTTGGACATCAATACCATCCGCTGGCTGGAGGGCGTGTTGAACCAATACGACTCTACCATGATTATCATCTCGCACGACCGTCACTTCTTGAACGAAGTCTGCACACACATGGCGGATTTGGACTACAACACCATCACCATCTATCCGGGCAACTACGACGACTACATGCTCGCCTCCGCCCAATCGCGCGAACGCGCTCTGAAAGACAATGCCAAGGCAAAAGAGAAACTGCAAGAGCTGCAAGAGTTCGTCGCTCGCTTCTCTGCCAACAAATCCAAAGCCCGTCAGGCAACCAGTCGTCTGAAACAGGCAGACAAAATCAAAGCCGAAATGGTCGAAGTCAAGCCTTCCACCCGCCAAAACCCGTATATCCGCTTTGAAGCCGATGAAAAGGCCAAGCTGCACCGTCAGGCGGTGGAAGTCGAAAATCTGGCCAAACGCTTTGAAACCCAGTTGTTCAAAAACCTGAGCTTCATCCTCGAAGCCGGCCAGCGCCTCGCCATCATCGGCCCCAACGGCGCGGGTAAATCTACCTTACTGAAACTCCTTGCCGGCGCGTTCAAACCCGAATACGCCGAAGGTATCGCCCCTGATGCAGGCACCATCAAATGGGCGGAAAAAGCCAACGTCGGCTATTATCCGCAAGACCATGAAAACGACTTCGATGTCGATATGAACCTGAGCGAATGGATGCGCCAATGGGGGCAGGAAGGCGACGATGAACAAGTCATCCGCGGCACTTTGGGGCGTTTGCTCTTCGGCAGCAACGACGTAGTAAAAAAAGTGCAAGTTCTCTCCGGCGGTGAAAAAGGTCGTATGCTCTACGGCAAACTCCTGCTGCTGAAACCCAATGTGCTGATTATGGACGAACCGACCAACCACATGGACATGGAAAGCATCGAATCGCTGAACATGGCGCTGGAAAAATACAACGGTACGCTGATTTTCGTGTCGCACGACCGCCAGTTTGTCTCCTCGCTCGCCACACAGATTATCGAGCTGGACGGCAAGGGCGGTTACGAGCACTATCTGGGCGATTACGAAAGCTATCTGGAGAAAAAAGGCTTGGCTTAATGACTCCGTTTTAATCAATATTTAAAACACCAACGTCGTCTGAAAGAGATAGTCTTTCAGACGACGTTTATTTTTTAAAATCCGTTTATAAAGTGTTTAAACAGTTGTATAGTGGATTAAATTTAAATCAGGACAAGGCGACGAAGCCGCAGACAGTACAGATAGTACGGCAAGGCGAGGCAACGCCGTACTGGTTTAAAGTTAATCCACTATATCTACTTCGGTTGCCTATGATAGAACATATATCGTGTTACCAAACTTGTGCTGCCATTCCTCTTATTGCCGGCCACTAATCCAAGTTTTTGAAGTTTCGTCGATTTCAAACATTTCTAAAATAGCGGGGAAATCATTAGCAACAACAAAAGGTCGTCTGAAAACCCAAATCCAAGTTTTCAGACGACCTTTTCATATCAACCGATTATTTAAGCAGCAAAGCGTTTGGCGACTTCGTCCCAGTTGACGATTTCCCAGAAACCTTTCAGGTAGTTGGGGCGGCTGTTGCGGTAGTCGATGTAGTAGGCGTGTTCCCATACATCGCAGGTCAGCAGCGGAGTGTTTTCAGTGGTCAGTGGAGTGGCCGCGTTGGAAGTGGAAACCAGATCCAATTCGCCGGCTGGTGTTTTCACCAACCATGCCCAACCGGAGCCGAAAGTACCTGCCGCGCAAGCATTGAAAGCTTCTTGGAATTTCTCGAAGCTGCCCCATTTGGCGTCGATCGCAGCAGCCAGTTCGCCGGAAGGTTTGCCTTGACCTTTAGGCGTGAAACCCAGCCAGTAGAAGGTGTGGTTCCAAGTTTGGGCTGCGTTGTTGAACACGCCGCCTGAAGATTTTTTCACAATCTCTTCCAAAGACAGGTTTTCAAATTCGGTGCCTTTGATTTGATTGTTCAGATTGGTGATGTAGGTTTGATGGTGTTTGCCGTAGTGGAACTCCAAAGTCTCTTTGCTCAGATGCGGGGACAATGCGTCGAGTTCATAAGGCAGTTGTGGCAGCTTATGTTCCATTTTAGTGCTCCTAAATTATTTGTATATGATTGTATTTTGGTAGTGTCCGCTGCTCGGGATAAACCGGACAGCATCGCTATTCTACCTGCTTTAAATCAGAGAAACCAATTAAACTTGCGCTGCGCTATAATAGCAGATTCCAATTTCCATTCATTTAGGATTGCCGCCATGAACGATTATCCCGATACGTCGTCTGAAGACCGCGAAGTCAGCGCGTTGTCGCTGCCGCCGCATTCTATGGAGGCGGAGCAATCCGTTCTGGGCGGTCTTTTGCTTGAAAATTCGGCTTGGGACAGAATCGCCGATGTGGTTACCGGTGAAGATTTCTACCGACATGAACACCGCCTGATTTTCCGCGCCATTGCAAACTTGATTAACGAGAGTCGTCCTGCCGACGTAATTACCGTTCAGGAAAGTTTGAAGCGCAATGAAGAACTAGAGGCTTCTGGTGGATTCAATTACCTGATCACTTTGGCGCAAAACACGCCGTCCGCTGCAAATATCCGCCGCTACGCCGAAATCGTGCGCGAGCGTTCCATCATGCGCCAGCTTGCTGAAGTCGGCACCGAAATCGCCCGTAGCGCCTACAATCCGCAAGGTAGGGATGCGGGGCAGCTTTTGGACGAAGCGGAAAATAAAGTGTTCCAAATCGCGGAAAGTACGGCTAAATCCAAGCAAGGCTTTCTTGAAATGCCCGCGCTTTTGAAAGAAGTGGTCGAACGCATCGACATGCTTTATTCCCGTGATAATCCGGATGAAGTTACCGGCGTATCAACAGGGTTTATCGATCTGGATAAAAAAACCTCTGGTCTCCAACCTGGCGATTTGATTATCGTGGCAGGTCGTCCGTCTATGGGTAAGACTGCCTTTTCGATCAATATCGCCGAACACGTTGCCGTAGAGGGCAAACTGCCTGTCGCTGTATTTTCGATGGAGATGGGCGGCGCGCAACTGGTGATGCGTATGCTGGGTTCGGTAGGCAGGCTTGATCAGAGCGTTTTGAAGACAGGCAGATTGGAAGATGAACATTGGGGTCGTCTGAATGAAGCTGTGGTCAAGCTTTCCGATGCGCCTATGTATATTGACGAAACACCGGGCTTGACTGCGCTCGAACTGCGCGCCCGCGCCCGCCGCCTTGCGCGCCAGTTCAATGGAAAATTAGGCTTGATTGTGATCGACTACCTGCAATTAATGGCAGGTTCAGGCCGCTCGGACAACCGCGCCTCAGAACTCGGCGAAATTTCGCGCTCCCTCAAAGCCTTGGCGAAGGAGCTGCAAGTTCCGGTCATTGCCTTGTCGCAGTTGAGCCGTACCGTAGAGCAGCGCACCGACAAACGCCCGATGATGTCCGACTTGCGGGAATCCGGTGCCATCGAGCAAGATGCCGACTTGATTATGTTTATGTACCGTGACGAATACTATAACCAAGAATCACCCATGAAAGGTCTCGCGGAATGTATTATCGGCAAACACCGTAACGGCCCTGTCGGGAAAGTATTCCTCACTTGGATGGGGCAATTTACCAAATTCGACAATGCAGCCTACATACCCGAATCCGCATTGATGGAAGATTGAGACAAATCAGCCTGAAAACCAAGCAAATTTCATATTTTATTAGGCAATTCATCCCAATATCGTTTAGAATGAACCAAACCGCATAATTCCGGCGATAAAAATATTCTAAGCCGGATAATAAAACACATTACTTAACTCCAGACGTTTTTACTACTCATGTACGCACAACAAAAAGGTTTTACCTTAATCGAATTGTTGGTCGTGATCGCTATTACCGCCATCATGGCCACTATCGCCCTTCCAAATATGAGCGAATGGATTGCCTCCCGCCGCGCTGCCAGTCAGGCAGAGCAGGTGGCAAATCTCTTGCGTTTCGCGCGAGCCGAAGCAGTCCGCCTCAATCTCCCTGTCTATGTCTGTCCCGTAAAAGTTAGAAAACACGGCCTGGCTGACGGCAAATGCGACAGCAGCCAAAAAAGCAGCGGCCTGCTCGCCTATGCCGATAAAAACCGAGACAAAGCCTATGAGAATGACACCAGCGATATTTCTCTGCGCTCCATAGTCCTCAACGGTACCGACCCTGCCAAAGTTTCCCATACATTCCAACACGTCGCATTTGGAAAAGATAATGCTGATGACGGTGAGGCCGTATTTTGGTCATTTATGCCCAACGGCACATTCGGCTATACCACCTCTAAAACACTAGACAAGTCAACAACTTTCAAATACGCCGACGGCCACATCAAAATCAGCATGACAGATTCCTCCGCGACAACCGAAAAAACCAAAAAATCCCGCGCCAGTATCGTCCTTATCGACAGCAGCGGTCGAGTCGAAATCTGCGCCAAATCAGATTCGCGACCCCTTTGCCAATATTCAGAATCTCAAAGTCCCGAACCCAAAAAATAAAAATACCATCCTATGAAATACATAACATTACATACAAAAGGTCGTCTGAAAACGAGCAAAGCGAGTTTCGCCAAAACCCGTTATTCAGATCTTTACAAACCTAACCAAGCAGGTATGACTTTAATTGAAGTCTTGGTCGCCATGTTCGTCCTCGCAATCGGCGTACTCGCCCTGCTCGCCATCCAGTTGCGTACCGTTTCCAGCGTACGCGAAGCGGAAGGGCAAACCATCGTATCCCAGCTCACCCAAAACTTAGTTGAAGGTATGCTGATTAATCCGAAACTTGAAAAATGCAATACTCCTCAAACGGGAGCTACTACGAGCGGACGTAATAGAGGATGGTGTAAGAATTATAGGGATTACTACACCACATACGGGGACTCCTCTACTGAGCCATTGAAAAAAGGTCCGGTAAAAGTAAGTATGAGCAAAGAAGAATTGGCAAATGCACAACTTGGTCAATTTCATGACGCTTTAGACAAAGCTTTTCGCGATTCTGACATTTCTGATTTTTATTATGTAGTATGCCAAGATAGCAAAAATAAAGAACCAACCTTTAAAGGAGGATTTAAGGCAAATTGTGATAACGATAAAACTGCCGATACTGTTATCAAAGTATTATGGCTTAAAGATGCAGAAAGCGACAAAGCAGCAAGCGGCATAAAAAGACACGAAGACTCTATTGTTTACACCTATCAAGTACGCGTAAGGGAAAGATAATGAATAATAAAAACCGCCCACACATTCCGGTAAAAACAGGTATGCAAGGCTTCAGCCTGATTGAATTCCTTGTGGCAAGCGCATTGAGCATGATAGTCCTGCTAGCCGTCAGCTCAGGCTATTTTACCGCCCGCAGCCTGAACACCGCTGCCACTTCCCGCCTAAACGTCCAACAGGATTTGCGTAACGCATCTAATCAGATCGTACGTGATGCCCGTATGGCCGGAAACTTCGGGTGTTTCAATATGTCAGGATACGATGCTCAAGCTGTTATTAAAGACTTTGGTTCTAAAGAATTCTTCACGCTCAAGAACGGACAAATGCTTTCTGCCGTTCGAGAAACAAATGATCTAGGTGCGACTGGTTTTAAACCCATCAGTAAAGCACTGATTTTCCAATATGGCATAGATGCAGAAAATCCGAAAAACTTAAAAGCAGAAACTGCAGTAGCCAGTAGTTGTACCAATATTACCAAACCAGGGAATCAGATTACCGATGTAAAAGCAGCTTTAGCAGCTTTGAATTTGAAAACGGATTCATCCCAAGCGGGCAATATTTCCATAATGAAGCATGAGGTAAATGCCTACGCTGTCGGTACGGCAGGTGGGCAAGATGGTCTATATCGCTTCCAACTGGCTGAAAATGGTGAATGGAGTAATCCTCAGTTACTAATTAAAGGGATCAAGAGTATGAAAATCCGTTATTTTTATGCAGAGAAGTGCCCTCAGACAGATGTGGAAAGCAGAGCAGCATCGGCTCCTCCTACCGGAAATACGCAAAATCAAGGACAAACCCAAGGACAGGATGAAACATTCACATATAGCGATGAACTTCCTCCAAAAGATCCAGATCTTGCTAAAGAAACACCTGCATCAATTGAATTACTGCTGAACAGTAATGATAAAAGAGAACTTGGCAGTATCAATGCCAGTGGGGGTAATGATAAAAATGAAGTCCAAATCTATCGAATCAATGCAACTGTACGCGGAGGAAACAAATGCGCAGACCGATTACTCTAAACCATCCTGCTAAAGCCTCTGCACAAAAGGGCTTTGCATTATTCATTGTCCTGATGATCATGATCGTCATCGCCCTGCTCGTCGTTACAGCAACTCAGTCCTACAATACTGAGCAGCGTATCAGTACCAACGACGCTGACCATAAATTTGCTACTACACTTGCTGAAGCGGCATTGCGTGAAGGTGAGAACCACATTTATGAAATTGAAGACGGTAAAAAACCATTTACTGATGATTGTGCTGATGGTCTATGTAAAGCGGCGCAGGTTAGTAAAAATACCTACGTGGCTACAGCAGGAACAATTACTGTCAACGGGACTTCAAGCGTTGAGGCATGGATTCGCGAAGATGATAAGTGCATTAATTCTGAAAATAGAAAGAAAACAAAATGCATTGATGTGAATGGAATAAAATATCCTGGCGTAAATAGTGGTGCGAAAAAAGATGCGCGTTATATCATCGAATACCTAAGCACCAATTCTACCGACAACCGTACCATTTACCGCGTTACCGCCAAAGCATGGGGAAAAAACGAAAATACGGTGGTTATACTACAATCTTATGTAGCCAACGAATAAAATAAATAGATAAAATCATGAATACGTCCATCACTAAATCTCAAGGGTTTACGCTGGTCGAGATGCTGATTGTCGTTGCTATCATCGGCATCCTCAGTACCATCGCTTACCCTTCCTATATCCATTACATCGAACGCGGCTATCAATCTCAGGCGCATACGGAACTACTTGCTATTAACAATGCCTTAAAAACCGAATTAGTCAAAAATCCTACCCTTAAAATAAAAGATGAAATTGAGGGAGATACGGGGTTGGTTAAGACCTACAAAGCTGCGCCCGAGATCGCTGCCAAATATGACTTCAGCGGTGAAATGAAAAATAAGGACGCTAAAAACAGCAGGGCTTATTATCTTTTCGCCACTCCGAAAACCGGTACTGATTACAAACTTTCCGTTTGGATGGACAGCTTGGGCAATGCCTATAAATGTACTGATGCAGAATCGGCTAAAGCCAAGTCAACAAGCAAAAACGGCAATACAGGCTGCGAACAGGTAGGTTATAAAAAATAGAGGACTAAATCGGCTCTCTTATTTACTTTTTAAGCCTCAAGATCTATTTTGTTAAAATTTAGTTTCGTCGAATAATATCAGCTATCCATATTCCAAAATATAGCGATAAAGCAAACAAAGGTCGTCTGAAAACACATTTGGTTTTCAGACGACCTTTTTCTATGCCAACAATCAAGCCAAGCTGACTTCCAAGTTGTCAATCAGGCGCGTTGTTCCCAAGCGTGCGGCGGCGAGGACGACAAGGGCTTTGTCGCCGGTACGCGCGACGGCGAGGCTTTCGGCATGGCGGATTTCGACGTAATCAACTACCCAGCCGGCTTCGGTTAGGCGACGGACGGTTTCCGTTTCCAGTCCGACGTAATCGAGATTGCCGTTTTTGAGTTCGGCGGCAACGCGCTGCAATTCACGGTACAGACGCGGAGCTTCGGCGCGTTCGGCTTCGCTGAGGTATTGGTTGCGGCTGGAAAGCGCGAGTCCGTCGGGAGCGCGGCCGGTATCAACAGGAACGATGTCGATATTGAAATTCAGGTCTTCGACAAAGCCTTTGATAATCGCCAACTGCTGATAGTCTTTTTTGCCGAAACAGGCGGTATCGGGTTGGACGATGTTGAACAGTTTGCTGACGACGGTAGCGACACCGCGAAAATGTCCGGGGCGGAATTTACCGCACAATTCGTTTTGAAGGTTGGGCGGTTCGACGTTGAAACGTTGCTCGACATTGGGATACAGCTCTTTTTCGTCGGGCGCAAACACGACGGCTACGCCTTCATTGGCGAGCTTGTCGGCATCTTGCTGCAAGGTGCGCGGGTATTTGTCGAAATCCTCGCCCTGCCCGAATTGCAGGCGGTTGACGAAAATGCTGACCACGACGTTGTCGGCGCGTTTTTTGGCTTCGCGAACGAGGGCGAGATGGCCTTCGTGCAGATTGCCCATAGTCGGCACAAAGGCAACGCTGCCTGCGTTTTTGCGCCATTCGCGTAATTCTTTAATGGTATGAATGATTTGCATGGTGGAAAATGTCCTTTATCTTTTTCGGGATTGCGGCGCACAGCCGCCATATTTTGTCAGCCCGAAAATCACGCGCTGATTATACGCTGGGAACACGGACAAACAAAGGTCGTCTGAAATTCGGTTCTCACGATGAAAACCTTTTCAGACGACCTTTTTTAGTTATAGTGGATTAACTTTAAACCAGTACGGCGTTGCCTCGCCTTAGCTCAAAGAG
>OJLB01000416.1_pt1 | contig 19627 bp, 15 predicted proteins | sample 1596861 | NCBI WGS metagenome assembly OJLB01 (sample SAMEA3904681, study PRJEB24821) | metagenome | biome: Builtin; feature: hospital; material: surface | place: USA | collected 2013-06-06
TAAGGAGTCGTCGGCAGCGTCAGATGTGTATAAGAGACAGCTCCTTACTCGCTGGTGGTCACTCGCTGGTGGTCGGTGTTCTGGCGTGGCCATTATCCCCGCATGGGACGCGGTTAGCTAGCAAGGGGTTGGCACGCAATGCTCCCCCATTACTAACCGGCGCGTTCACGCGGTTACTCACTGCATACTATCGCCAGGCTGTTCAATCTCTGAGCTGTCCAGTGTAGAGAGCACACCGTGAGCGAGTTCGTCCGGGGATGGTAGGTCCGCGGGTTCATAGGTCTCGTTGGTCCTGACGTAGTGGAACGCTGCCCTGATCTTGGGGTCGCGTATGCCTTTAGCTACTAATTGTCGACGCAGAGCTTCTTTATACATCGCAAGTTGAATCTCCGCTCGTTTCATGTTTTGACCAGTGGGTTTCTTACCGGTTTTCCAGTCGACGATGAACCACTCTGGTGTGCCATTCTTCTCGCTCTCGAAAACGGCATCCATGCGGCCACGGATATAGTAGCCTCCCAGGTTCTGGATGAAACCACTTTCGACCTCCCCCGCTGTCTTTCCAGCCCATTCGGACTTCATAAATGCGTCTTTGAGGCTATCGAGTTCGGGCTGAGTGGTGGGTACACCATCGTCACCGCCATCCATGTCATCTAACAAATCGTCATCGTCGATGAGCGCGGAGGCTCCGCCCAGCTCTGTCTCCAACCACTCGTGAAACGCCGTGCCCCTCTTGGCGTATGGGTTGGGCTTGAAGGGCACTGGCCGAGCACGACGACGTGCAAATGCCTCGCGGTCGGCTGACAGTAACATCACTTCGGAGGGAGTCAGTTCCAATCCGAGGTCAACGTCGATGTGGTCCGTGTGGGCTGCTCGTGCTTCTTCGATCAGTGCCGTGGTCTCGTTTTCCCAGGTGGAAGCCAAGGTTCCTGCATCCGCCTTCGGGGTGTAGCCCTTATCCGGGTCAGCGGATTCAGCCTTGAGCTCTTCCATGGCTGCCCGTACTAACTCAGCTGCTTTATCGACAGATTCCCGACGGTCGCCGAGCGGATCGGATGGCCACATGGGGCCTTCTTGTTGGGCGTCATCATCGGGTTTCTCGAAGAGCGGATCTACCAGGTCAATGCTCCACGTTGGCTCGTCACCGCCAGAGTTCGCTGTAATACGGACTGGCTCGTCTGCGTCGGCTTCTTTGAGTTCTTCGAAACGTGCGTTAACGTCAATGCCCAATTTGTCCTCGACCATGTTTTGGACCTGACAAAAGCGGTGTGACCTTTTAAACGGGTATTCCTTACCCGGGACATCATTGTGACCGGAGACAAGTAATCGGCGCGCACTCCGCGTGATGGCGACGTAAAAGACGAAGTCGGAGGCCTTTATATCGAGGGCCTTGGTTTCTTTTTTAAATTCTTCTTCTGCCACCTCAATTTCTTTCCATGTTTCCAGCTCCGTATCGTCAAATGTAGGGTAGCCTAGTGGGTTTTGGCGCGAACGGGGATCTCCTCGAAGAGCTGAGGGCAGCAGTTGTGGTTTCCGCAGCCATGTCCCTGTCCATTTTTTACTGTGAGAATCCGTATCTGGACTAACGTAATTGCTGTTATCACAAAATGGAACCGCAACTATATCCCATTCCAGTCCCTTTGCACTATGGACAGTAAGAATTTGAACCTGATCTGAGTGAGCAGAAGCTTCTCCTGCCTCCATAGTCGACCCGGCAGCCTTCTCCGCTGCCTCGAGATAGTCGAGGAACTCTTGTGTGCTTCCGCCGCGCGCTGTGAAGTCTTCGGCCACGTCGCGGAGCCGATCAAGGTGAATTGTTCCTGCGGCACCGTCCTCGGATGGATCTTGGCGAGTAAGTACCTCGGTTCTCACGCCTAAGGTGCTCTCGATCTGTGCAAGGAGGTCCGGGAGCGGCACGGTCATACTTTGTTGACGCAGCCACCGCAGTTCAGCTGATAATGCCCGTAAGCGGATGCGCCCTTCATCGCTGAATGCCGGTTTCTCCACCTGGTCTGTTCTTATTCCGAGATCCGCAATCGCATCAGCAAGGCTAACTTCGGTCCCATCCCCTGGAAGCTCCAGCTCATTGGCTTTCTTTTTAAAGATTTCTATGGAATCAATCTTTCCTTCTTCCCCCGTACCACGTTTATTCCCGAATCCTCGGGCAAGGTTCTTGGCTCTTTTACTGAGTGTTTTAATATCCCGAGTCCCTATTCGCCATCGCGGGCTACTCAGCACTTGGAGGGTAGCCTCGTCGTCACTTGGGTCCACCACGACACGTAGTACGGATAGAACCTCTCTTACTTCCGGGATCTCATACAGTGCATCTGGTGAAACTCCGACAGGAATACCTCGCTTGGTGAGAGCTTCAGCAAATGGGGCTACGTCGGCGTTTCTTCGCACGAGAATCGCACCTGTAAATGGTTTGTTTGACTCATCTCGTGAACTCTCCTGCATCGCTGACTCATATTCCTTCTTGAAAATGTCAGCGACCCACTCCACTTCCTCTTGCTTATCTAAAGCCCATTTCAGGGATACTCTCCCTGAACGACCTTCCATACTCTTCAAATTCTGTTCGAATTCTTTTCCTACAGGCAATGCATCTTTCGCTACAGCATTGGCTAAACCGAGTACTTCACCTGGGTTGCGAAATGATTTGGTGAGTTTTCTCCTTTCACACGGGCTAAAGCCATCATCCTTACGTCGCGGAAAGTCACTACGGAATCGATATAGGTTGCCGGGACTAGCACCACGGAAACCATAGATGCTTTGCATCGGGTCTCCCACCGCTGTCACACCGATAGGACCGGCGTCCTTCGTTTCTGGAGTAGAACCAAACAGAGCACTTAGAAATGCGTGCTGCGCGGAGTTAGTGTCCTGATATTCGTCGAGGAAAACAGCGCGGTACCGGGTACGTAATTCCTGTCCTATCTCAGGATGCTTTTGAACTAACTTCGTAGCTTTGGCAGTAATCTGACCATACGTCATCAGATACTTATCAGAGAGCCTCTTATAGAACTCTTCCTGATACTTAAGAAGCATCAGACGATCTCGATTAGGCCTACAGATCTCAGTTACCTTTTTTAAGATCTCACCCTTATTCGGTCTTCTATTAGAGATGATTCCGTCTGCGTTCATCACATTGTCGATAAATGCACAGGATTCTTCCCTCACTTCTTCAGGAGTGGCCAGGTGATTGTCCATCGCTTCGGAAAGCTTAAGCATATATTCTCTAGCTGTTGAGTCTTTTTTTGAAAACGTATACTGTTGAGCCTCATCAGTGTAGCCAAGATCACTGATGACTCGGTTGGCAGTTAACCATTGCTCCGGGCTATCAGCTACTTGGGCAGCTGGTTCAATCGGTAGGAGCAGACCAAATTCGTGAACGATCTTCTGCATAAATGAGTCGTAGGTCACCACCGCTTGTTGGATATCCTTGATGTTGTCATGGCGCGGATCATCCAGCGGAATGAGACCGCTCTCAGCAAGCTGGTCGAGGCGGTGACGAATACGAGCATTTAACTCACCCGCAGCTTTTCGAGTGAAGGTTAAGCCCAGTATTTGATCTGTGGAGACCCATCCGTTAGCGACGAGAAAGACCGCGCGGGCTGCCATCGTCTCAGTCTTTCCCGCACCTGCGCCCGCGACAACAAGCTGTGGTTCTAATTTGGCCTCAATAACTTTTCTTTGTTGCTTCGTGGGGGCAGGCTGGTCTAAGGCCTGAGCAATTTTTTCTGCGCTGAACTCCGGTTCATGGGAAGCGTAGGACATGGTGATCTCATCCAATCTCTTTAACAACTGTGTACACAAATGTGGAAGGGCGGTAAGTGTGCAGACCGCCGAGGTGGCAAGGTTCGAAATGGGGACTAATCTGTGTCCTCAGGGTTTGATGGGGTAAAGGTCGGGTCCAGCACCGATTTTCCGGTCAGCAGAAGGCCGAGAGAACCAAAACGGTTTTTCTCACCGGCTTCTAAATCAGAACGACCTGCAAACTGCGGACCGGCCATGATAATTGCAAGGTCAATGAGCTGTCTCGTCCAAGCGTCAATGTCGTCATTAGTAAGCGGGTCTTGTTCACGAGAGGCAGCTTTACTCCCGGGCTTCGCGTCCCTTGACTTCAGATATATGAGTTCTGCTCCTGCCAAACAGCTGTCTCCTCGAGCTTCGTCCGCGCTAGGAGAAGAAACAGATAAAACAGAATCAGCACTAGGCTTCTGCTCCTGGTTTTTCGCTACCGCAGTCTGATAGGTCTTGAGTTGCGGGTGATTCTTCGTCTCCTTTTTTTTAACGGCCGCGCGCCCTGTTTTGAAATCAATGATGAAATACTTTCCGTCATCATTAGTTTCAAGACGGTCGATTTTCCCCTTGATCACCACGTTGTCACCAGAATCTGTCTGACCGACGATAGGGCTCAAGTCTTCTTCAATCCTTACCGAGCCGGCCCCATTATTCCCTCGCTCATCCAGCCATCTCCTTAGACGATCAAATCCATCTTTCCATTTTTTGAATTCCTCTTCTTTTTTCCACACATGGGGGCCTAGAAGGCGAGGTACTGTAGCTAGAAACTCATAGCGAACGTCCTCCTCATCAACGCCACGCTCCATGGCCTCAGCAGCCATGTGCGTTAAAGTCCCCAGCAAAGTTTCGCTACTATCACGCCCCGCAGTTTGGACGCTCTTTAGAAAAGCACCCAGAGGATAGGCAAGGTAATCTTCCACCTGAGATGGAAAAATGACATATGACTTATCGTCATCGTGCAAGCTCTTCGTCGTCGAAAGTCCCTGAAGACCCCACCAATGATCAGGGCTCGCCGCAGCGATCACCGATTCCCGGGACGGGGCGTCACCCGCAGCCAAAGCCAGCCGGGCTAGCTGGCGGGCAGCCTGTTCCCGCTCATGACTAGGTGTGTCCTTCGATTCAACCGCGCGCCTGAGTTCCGCAATGAGGGAATCCGCGGATAAGACGCGAGGGTACTCGCGCTCCGGGCGCATCGACAACGATGACTGCGTCGCCGCCCCATCACTGTTTTCGGTAGCACCGGAATCCGCGCTCTCAGAGGACTCATGATCGCTTCCATCGTGCGAACTCAACGCAATATCATCGGTAGCAATCTCCTCCAAAAACCGAGAGCGCGTATCTGCATCGCTATCAACTTTTCCATCATCCGAAACATGAGGCCCTACAGCTGTCACCAACAAGGAGCGTCGTGCACGTGTCACTGCCACGAGGAACAGACGGCGTTCTTCGGCCAAACGATCGTCATAACGGCCACGTCTATTCCCGGGCAGGCCCGGTTCAACATCACTATCCACCAAGTCAATAAATTCTTCTTGGCGGAAAATAGTGCCTGTTTCAGACAGCGACGGCCATACGTCTTCCTGCAGCCCAGCAACGACGACGGTATCCCATTCTTTTCCTACAGTGGCGTGGGCCGGGGACACGACGACGGCGTCGCGCACGGGACCACGTCGATCACGAGCACCCGTCGGTAATTCTTGATCACGCATGAACTGCAAGAACGTGGTGATTGTGCTGGATGGGTGGCGTTCAACATAGTCGCCGGCAGCGTCGAATAAGGACATGACAGCATCGAGATGCCGATCGGCCATCGACCCTACAGCACCACCACGTAACGATTGATCAACCAACGCATCCGACAAGCCCGCGGCATTCCACACTTCCCACAGGATTGTCTCAATGCTCTCACCGTTGCGATAAGCCGTCTGACCAGCTTCAATGACACTGCGTACCCGCATGATCAGATCTTTTTCACGGGCAGTGAGGTTCTTCGTGAGATCGGCAAGCTCACCACCTAAAAGAATGAACCGCAAAGCATCAATCGCGCGGAAAACTGGGGCGCCGTCACCTTCATCGTCGGTCGTAATCGCCGCTGCCAACTTCGACGCAGCTACGGGATCATCGAACTCTAATCTCATGAAACCCCGACGAAGCCCGCGCAAAATACGGCGGAATGTTACTGGATCACCACCACCGATGGGGCTGAGCACCATTCGTTCTAGCTCGTCGTTCGTGAGGTTCGTATCAACAGCACCCCGGACAACGAGAAGAAGTGCTCGAACCATCGGTTGCTCAGACAGGACGATCTCAGTTGGATCATCGGCTACTGGCACACCTGCGGACAGCAATCCCCGCCTGATTGGAGCAGCCTGACTCTTTGACCGAACAATAACGGCGATGCCTTTCCACGGAACATTATCGACAAGGTGAGCACGCCGAACACGGTCCACCACCGCGGCAACCTCTGCTGATGGTGATGTGAGAATGCGGATATCAGCCTCGCCGCTGTCGGTAACGTCATTTGCAGAGTTCGTGGCAACCTGCTGCCGGATTTGCTTCGCCCAATTTACGCTTTCGAGGCGGCCTATCGTATCGGCTACGCCAGCAGCCAGTTCCGCCACCGGAGGTGCCATTCGTTTCGTCCCCGGCAAGTGGATAGTCTTTTCTTTGTCCACTAGGTTCTTCGCGTACTTCGTGCTGCCACCACGGAATCCAAACACTGATCCTGATTCCGCGCTAGCGACCAACGTGAGCCGCGCACGAGATCGGAAGCGTTCCACCAGAGCAGAGGACAGAGGATCGAAAAACTGGGAATCGTCGATAAGGATGACATCGAAGTTCAGCGGCTCCGATAATTCCTCATCATTGTCAAGTGCGTCGACGGCGGCGCGGATCAATTCTGAGGCATTAAGAGCATTCGCCCCCATAAGGCGAGCCGTGGAGCGATAATCATTGTAAAAGTCGGCGGCGGCAATCCATTCCTCACGAGAAAATCTCTGGCCATACTCACGAAGTTTCTCGGACGTAACCCCACGCTCAGTCACACGCAGCAAAAAGTCGCGCAGCTGACGGGCAAACCCCAGAGTTGTCAGAGCAGGTTTCAACTTGTCCGGCCATATATCCGAGCCCTGTTCCGCCTGTTCACGGAGCAGGTCTTGGACCATTGCATCGTGTTCCGCGCCCGTCAATAGACGCAGCTTCGGTGCTCCGGGGTTGCGCGCCGCTTGGTCTCGCAATACGGCGAATGCAAACGAGTGCACTGACCGGGCGATCGATCCGGAAAAGACTCTTTCTACCGCGTTATCTTTATCAAACTCTTGTTCGATTGCACTTAAAAGCCACCGATTAGTTTCAGCAGCAGCCTCTTTCGACGCAGTGAGAAACAAGATGGAATCCGGATCTGTGCCGGCCATAATCTCTGCCCGGGCAACATCCCGTAAAAACGACGAACGACCAGAACCAGGCCCACCCTGGACTACAAAAGTGCCTGATGAGGAGCCTGCAGAGCTAATAAGATCAGACGCTTGCCCCTGCCAATGGAAGTCAGCATGGACGGGAGCTTCTTTAGTCAGATGAATGTGGAGGGGACTGCGTGAGGGGGTCGATGTCAACATAGTGCTAATTATTGCACTTGGTTAGGACACGCTAGCTCGGTTTCTGTTCACATCTCCCAAAAACACACTGCGCAACCGTTGCCCTACGACGTGCGCGCCCCAGAACCGCGACGCGCACGGACGACCTCAACCATGCGCCCCAGCCCCACGAGTGAGCTCTCCTTAGCATCGGGATGCAGCGCGTGGACGAACAACCGATAGAGCACCGCGCGAACCATCATTTCGTCGAAGTCCGGCAGGTGTGACCACCGCGCTGCTAAACCATCGTCGGCATTTCCCCAGGCCATACCGTCGACGACGGTCAAAGCAACGGGCCATGCATGCGGGTGAAACACCGGCGGGATCTCAGTCACGACGGCCGGCGAGGACCCATCGAACACGGTCGTCCCGACCATGTCGGAAGACACCACACGGTTGGGAGCCTGCACTTCGTCGCGCAACGCCGCCACCGACGACGCCAGCTCCAAGGCTTGGGCAACGGTGGAACTCGCCACTGCGGAGACGTCGAGACCCGGCGCGATCACCTGCGATGGATCCTCGGAAAACGCCGCCTGATCTGCTGCGGCGAAGAGGTGTTGCGTTGTCCACGGGCGTTCGTCGAGGTCGATCTGCGGAAGTGGGTTCTCGCTGAAGCGGTCGTTTCCGCCCACCCCCATCGCCTGGTCGATCGATTCCGACAGAAGGAGCGATGCGGCGGCGATTTCATCAAATCGAGGAGCGGGATGCCCCTGTACCCATGTGTCCGCGTGCCACCCTCCGAGAATGTAGCGTCCATCAGACGAGCTCAGCGGGCGAACAACGCCGATCCCCGATGGCTTCAGTTTGTGGCGCATCTTCGCCGACCAAATTGCCGTATCCGCGTGATGTGCGCGTCGAAGAACGGCAGATTGGACTTTCCACCCGTACCCCCATTCGCGCCCCAAGAGTTCGGGGGTTCCGCGATCTGCCCGGAAGCCCATCAGGATGGGGTCCGACGGTGGGGCCATGTCATGAAGTGGTGTCGGCTCCGCTGAAGTCATGGGTTCCATCCTTAAGTACGTTCTGTCCCTTACGCACTACGATTTCGACGCTTGCGGGTACGGCCATGCATTGTATTTACAGGCTTTATTGTCCTCGGGGTACACCTGAGCGGATTCTTTATCCAGCTTATACAATGGGTTATTGGCCAACCCCAGTGTCTGCTGCATCATGATAGGCGCCAATCCACCATCGTCTTCACATGCTTTGTGGTGAGCGTAGCCAATTCCGTGCCCGACCTCGTGGTTGATCATGTACTCGCGATACGACCCCAGATCCCCATTAAAAGCCCCGGAACCACGAACCCACCGGGCTTCATTGAGAACAACACGATTACCTGCAGCAGTAAAACAGCTGGTTTCTATTTTGATGCTATCCCCACAGGCCTGGCGGGCGGTTTCCGGACTGGAAATCTGGATGCGCAAATCGGGCGTCTGGGTGGGGTCATCGATATCGATGTGCTCAAACGCGATGTTCTTATCGTGTGTCCAGCTCCGCGGATCAGAAAGAGTGCTATCAATCATCGTCGAGACCGCATCGTCCCCGCCGTAGCTATTCGTATCGAGCCCATTTTCAGCCTCAATAACAAATTTCACGCGCTTGGTTTTGCCCTCGCCGACCTTCATCCCCGGCCTACCAATCGCGCGATACGTCCCCTCACCGGCCTCGGTGTACGGGCCACCCTTGGGCAACTCCTTCTGCAGACCTTTTTCCAACTCCGGCGACGATGGAACCGGATTATCACCCAACCCATGCGGGCCATCGCCTTGCGCTCCATCACCATCACCCTGGCTAAATGGGGAGTCTTGCACTGTCGACGCCCGAAATGGATTCCCCACCCCTGTCGTCGCAGCAACAACCAGCCACACGACAAGCACGGTGACGACGGGAATAACCAGCGCACCCCACCCCCATCGACGGGCAAGCATCACTGGCGTGGATTCCGCAGGCGTGGCCGCCCCCGACCGAGGTTTCTTCCTCAACGGGGTACGGGTCATCGGCGCAGGACCATCGGGGTCGACAGCAGAGTTATTGACGTGGCCGGCATGGGCACGGTCACGGTGCACGTCGTTGTTGTGGCTCATTCGATAATGACTCTTTGGAGATACCTCGTGGGGCGGAAAGACGAAGGCAGCAGACGGATACTAAACGGGCGGTATTAAAACACGATTGCTAAAACAGCTGGCGCGTGTTTTACGCGAAGCCGACGGGGCGAGCCGACTCAGAACCGATCTCTACGTAAGCAATTGCGGCACGGCGAATCAAATGGGCGTGTCCTTTGGCATCGTCGATGCTCAACACGGCGCTGGTATCCGTCGGCTCGGACAAGGCGTCGTTAATTTTGGTGGTGATTTCTTCTTTCTTCCCCTTGGCATTAATGACCAGCTCACGGGGGTTATCTGTAAAACCAATCTTGATTTCCATCATCCATCCTTATCATCAACGTCGGGTTGTCTCTATGCCGCCTATAGCCTCACCATGATGGCTATATGACGGCACCATAACGGCTATTTTTCGGCAGATGCGAACACGCCTCACCAGCCCAGCACCGGCCATTGTAGGCACCACGATAGGATAACCACCATGACGGACACGCGGCGTTCGCAGCAAGCACGTACATCATCGCGACGGCGGAGAGCTGTCCGGCGTTCATCACGCTCGGCAGCGCCTCAGACGGCATCGCCTAATCAAGGGACGAACAATACCACTCCCGGGGCCACCTTCGCTCCCAAAGACGCGACTGCCTCCACAAATGCGCCCGCCGATGATCATGCGGCCGCTTCCGACACGGCATCACAGCCCGCCGACTCCGCACAATCCGGAACACCGACGTTTGAGGAACTCGGCGTCGCGGCAGAAATCGTCGACGCCCTGGCCGAACACGGTATCACGCACACATTCGCCATCCAGGAGCTCACTCTCCCGCTGGCCCTCGATGGCAAAGACCTCATCGGACAAGCCCGAACCGGTATGGGGAAAACGCTGGCATACGGAGTGCCGCTGCTCGACCGTATTTTTGACGATGCTGCCATCCCAGAGCTCGACGGAACGCCCCGAGCATTAGTCGTCGCCCCCACCCGCGAGCTGGCCTATCAGGTCTCCGATGACCTCACCCTGGCCGCGAAACACTTAGCCAATTTCAATGATGAGCATCGTTCGTTGCGCGTGACCACGATTTGCGGCGGCCACCCCTTTGAGAAACAGATTACGCAGCTCCGTGAGGGAACCGACTGCATCGTCGGCACGCCCGGTCGGCTGCTGGATTTGTGTAAGAACCGTGAGCTCGACCTCTCCCACGTTGCCGTTCTGGTGCTCGACGAAGCCGACGAAATGCTAGACCTCGGGTTCCTCCCCGATATCGAGAAAATCCTGCAGCAGGTGCCTGAGAAGCGCCAAACCATGCTCTTCTCGGCGACGATGCCGGCACCAATCATGGCGTTGGCCAGGACGTTCATGAACAAGCCCGTTCATATCCGCGCTGAGGGTACGGATGATTCGACGACGCACGCCACCACAAAACAAGTGGCGTTCAAGAATCACAAGCTCAACAAGCTCGCCACTTTGTCCGCCATTTTGCAAGCGCACAATCGCGGCCGGACCATCATTTTCACGCGCACCAAACGCTCCGCCGCCGACGTGGCCGACGACCTCGCCCAGCGCGGTTTCCTCGTTGGCGCGGTCCATGGGGATATGGCGCAACCCGCGCGGGAAAAGTCCCTCGACGCGTTCCGTAGCAAGAAGATTGAAGTTCTCGTCGCGACGGATGTTGCTGCCCGCGGTATCGACGTGGACGACGTCACCCACGTCATTAACTATCAGGTGCCCGACGACGCCATGACTTACGTGCATCGCATCGGCAGAACTGGCCGCGCCGGACACACCGGCACCGCGGTGACCCTCGTCGGATGGGATGAGGTCACCAAATGGAAAGTCATTGACGACGAACTCGACCTCAACGTCGGGGAACTCGATGAATGGTTTTCGACGTCACCCGAGTTGCGTGAGGCGCTAAATATCCCCGACGACGTGGACGAACGTGTCGGAGAATCCCGCCCGGTCTATGGTGGCGCCAAGGTGCTCAGCCCGCAGAGGAAGAGTGCGAATAGAGCCTCGCGCCCGCGTCGTGATGACCGGCGCCAAGGCGATCCCCACCGACGGTCGGAGTCGCGGTCGCGTCGTTCACGGTCCGGATCGCGGTCGCATTCTCGCTCGCGGTCCCAGCGTCGTAAGTAACGATCCCGGCGTCGGATCCCAACGTCGTAAACAACAGTGAAGCCCAATGAGGGCGGTGCTGACAACACACGTAAGGTCAAAGTGTATGAAGAGATTCAGGCCCCGGGTTCCTGCGGAACGTTCCACGCGCACTGACCGGATTGCAGTAGCTGTTATCACGCTCATCGTGGTCGTGTGGGTCCTCGGCGTGTGGGTGACATCTGAGGCGCGCCATTCTCACCTTTCCACCGCAGATGGCACGCCCCAAGCTGAGGATCAGCTCACGAGTGTGCCCGCTGACCTGTACCAAACGTGGACTCACGAGATTTCCGGGCCTGCCCCCGAAGGCCCAGTTGTCAGTGGCCCGACGGTTCTGGCGACGGGGGAGAAAAAAGTGGAAGGCCTGGACCCAGCTACAGGGTCGGTCCGGTGGTCATACACCCGCGACCAGGACCTGTGCGGGGTAACAGCATCATTTTCCCAGTTCATTCCCGTCTTCAAGGGCCCTGCGGGCTGCGGTGAAGTCAGCTCTCTCGACGACGCGACCGGCGAATACTCACACAGCCGCGAGTCGGCCAACTCAAGCCCCGTGTCGATGGTTCGCTCCAACGATAACGTCGGCGTCGTCACGCCTACCCGGATGGAATTGTGGCGTAATGATCTCGTGCGCACAGTTGAATTCGGCGATGTCGAAGACCAAGCCGAGCCTGAAATGCAGCCCTTCCCCCACTGCACAATTCGTTCGGCGTTGACCCGGTCCGATTTGCTCGCCGTCCTCGAAAACTGCCCTGACGACAAAGACAGCGACGGCCATGCCATGCTTCGGCTGATGAAGGCTGTACCGGACGATTCTCGCAAGCCCGAGATGATTAAGTCGTACAACTTGGGTGCCGACACCGCGCAGATCGTTGCCATCAGCGAAAACAAGGTTGCTGTATATGTGGCTGCGAGTGAACCCCGCATTGACGTCGTGGACAAGAAAGGCCACGTCACGTCATCGCAGCGAGTGAAACCGTCACCTCTGATCGACGCCCATACGCGTGCGGATGCGGATGCGGCTGAGAAGGGTGATACTCAGAATACGTTCGAGCCCGCCATTAACGATGGTCCACACAACATGTTCTGGTGGGATGGAGAGCGGCTCTACGCCTTTGACCCCGAGGACCTTTCCGTCCAGTTCGTTGTGGCCGATGCGCTGGGGACTGGGGATGTCGTCGGCGATAATCATCTCTTGGTGCCCGTTAAGGGAGGCATTAGCGTCGTCGATACTAAGAAGGGCGAGGCGGGTAAAACGATCCCCGTCGAGAGGACTTCCCGCGGTGATGCCGTGTCTACCGGTGGGGATGACTCCACAGCCATTGCCGACGCTGTGAGCTTGCGCGTTGCGGGCAAAACCATCGTCGAGCGGCAGGGAAATAACCTGGTGGGATATCGTTCCTAGGGCGCGGATTAATGCAGGCTAGTGGCGGTCTATTGGCCGTACCGTGATGCCGCCCACGACACTGCGGCGGGATTAAAAATCAGCCCGAGTCCGACCAAGGACACAAGAAGCGTTGGAATGCCCAGGTCCGGCCGGGACGAGGAAAACATGTACCAGGCCACCGGCAGCAGAAGCATATTCAACATCGCCACCGGAGCGCGCCCCCACCGCTTACCACGCGTCAAGGCCCATCCAGCCGCAGCAACAGCGCCGAAAATGATGACGAACCACAATGCCGTTCCGTAACCACTGCCCCAGCTGGCGAGCACTCCCTCAACCTTCGCGTCGCCATCGCCGTGTCCCCGGGCCGTCTGAATGACCATCACGATCGCGGCAATCAGCCCCACAGCACCTTCTATCAGGCCGACGTAACCCGCCCACTTCACGGTCGACGGGAGCGTCAATTCTGCCTCTCGGGCGTCGTGCTGATGGTCGTGCGCTGGCTGAACATCCTCGCGGGGCTGTTTTGGCGACGGCCGCTGGTCAGACCTCCGCCGCACACCACGATTGACCGAACGCTTCTTACGGGAACTAGACACACGCTCACTGTAGCAACCCCGGCACCGACGACGCCCCACGCGCGGGTTCGTCGTCGTCAATAGCCGTCGGCAATGAAACCGCAACCAGGCTGATTACCGTGCTGCAACCACATCAGGCGGAACATCGGACTGAAAGATGGGCATATACGGCCCTACCACCCCCATAGCTACCCTGTGTTTACCTTGAATTTCTGTGATATTCACCTGAATATCCAGCGCTTTTAAGGTGACACTCTGTCGCTTTTTAGGCTTAAGGAAGCTATCACAAACAATCCAAATAATGGTAGAGGTTGACGGCTGGCTGCCAAAAACAGTTCCTGTGACGTTGGACATATTTTACCCCCGAACCCTAGAAATGCTGGCCCAGCCGTGCCATAGTTTCCAAGTACGCCCATCAGCGAGACAAACGTTTCTGCTGACGAGGGTGCTGTTTCGAGGACTAGTTTCCGGATTCCCCCCGGTCGTCCTCACCTAATCCACTTTCGACGCCATGGCAATGGCTGCTTTTGGCGTGCCTGCCGGCCGGAGCATCGGTCGAGTTAGCGATAACCGGACATAGCACCCGCCAGCCCCACCGCACGTAACAAGGAGAATTTCATGGATTGGCGCCACAAAGCCGTTTGTCGTGACGAAGACCCCGAACTGTTCTTCCCCGTCGGAAACTCCGGCCCCGCACTGGCACAGATCGCCCGCGCAAAAGTTGTCTGCAACCGCTGCCCAGTGACCTCGCAGTGCCTCGCCTGGGCCATCGAGACCGGCCAGGACGCCGGCGTCTGGGGTGGCATGAGCGAAGATGAACGACGCACCCTGAAGCGCCGCCGCAACCGCAACAACTCCCGTCGCCGCGCTACGGTCTAAGCTCCGTTAGCTCACTGACGACGGTTCAGCGCGCGTGAGCTCACCAGGCGATTCGTGGTACATAACTGAAGCCCGGGATCAGACCGCGTTAGCTATCACAATGACCATTCGATAAAATCACCTTCCTATGGCGTCGTGACCGCCCGCGCGTGGCCCGGCCCTATAAAAAGACACGACGTGCACTGCACGTCCACTGCCCCCAATCAAGTAAAGGAGAGCCGCGATGAGCAAACGTGGACGCAAGCGCAAGGACCGCCGCAAGAAGAAGGCTAACCACGGCAAGCGGCCCAGCGCGTAAAACACTTGGCGTGAAACATCTAGTGCAGCTGCCGAATAGCTGACACAACTCATGACAAAAGGGTGAACCCACCATGAGGTTCACCCTTTTCTCGTCTATAAATATCGTCTACGGCCCCTGTGACGGACGAGCAGCACAGCCCGCTCACTCGTAGCGAATTTGCTCCGTGATCGCCACGTGAATCCGGGCACGCAACTCGCGCGACGCAGGCTCTGAACAGCTACGACGGAGGAGGCTCCGAACGGTTTGCTCAATCCCGTAGGCCTCAAAATACTCCGGGCAGCTATTCACTCTCTCCATCAACGCCTGACGTCGCTCCGGATTACACGGTTCGTCCAGAAGATCGTTCAGCTCGTCGATAATGTCGTGACAACAGCTATCGAGCGCATACCCACCGGCAGATGCTGAGGAGTCTGACGCGCCAGGCTCCTCATCCTTGGGTTCATTCCCGCAGTGATGAGTCATGGGGTCGTTCCTTTCATACATGTGACGGTACTTATTTCTGACGGTACTTTTCGGATTTATTTATGTGTTTCAGCAGATCCAGCAGTTTGGACGCCGCCTATGCCACGTTCCGAGGCCACTTCCTTTAACCCTTCCCGCAGCTTTTTTCTTCCGCGGTGAAGGCGACTCATCACCGTTCCCACCGGGGTACCCATCACATGAGCGATCTCCTTATACGGCATCCCGTCAACGTCGGCATAGTAAACAACCATCCGATTGTCTTCGGGAAGATCCATGAGAGCGTCGCGGATACGATCGTCGGGAATGTTTTTTAGTGCTTCGACCTCGGTCGATTCCAACCCCGTCGAGTCATGCTCAGCGTTGGCAGCCAATTGCCAATCGGTGATCTCATCAGTCAGCGATTCCGTCGGACGGCGCTGGGCCTTGCGATAATCATTGATATACGCATTCGTCATAATGCGATACATCCAGGCCTTCAAATTCGTGCCTTCTTTAAAGGACCCGAAATTGCGATACGCCTTCATATAGGTTTCTTGAACAAGGTCTTCCGCGTCCGGTGGATTTCGTGTCATCCGCAGCGCACCCGCATAGAGCTGGTCCAACAGCGGCATTGCTTGCTCTTCAAAATCGGCTTGATTAGCCACAGAGAACCTCCTCACGACGTGCACCTTGAAGACTCTCTTCTGTGCTTAGACTCGCGAACGAGCAGCGTCGGCACGCAACGCGGTTGCCAGCGGGACGGCCCGATTGGTTATCCCCAATCACCAGCCGAGTTCCCGACATCGATCGACACAAAACAGTCGCAACATTCGCAGTCATCGTTCTTCATCGTAACCGGCATGATCGTAATCGACATGCCCCCACCGTGTATTTACTTTCGGTGACGGTGTACAAATAGCAGCCATGAGTGGCAAGAAGGGTCATGGGAAAGCAGCGTCCGGGAAGAAAACAGGCCGAGCCGCGACTCCCGCATTGCAAGTGTGCGCAGATGCCGGCGTCGATCATGAGGTTCGGGAATTCGACCATCACACCACTAATTACGGCGAAGAAGCCGCCGAGATGCTGGCGAGTGAAGGAATCGAAGCCGACCAGATTTTCAAAACCCTGCTCATCGACCTCGCTGCCGGGAAAGAACCCAAGCCCGACCTGGCGGTAGCGGTGGTCCCCGTCACCGGGAGGCTATCTCTCAAACACGCTGCCGTGGCTTTGAAGGAACGCGGATACGGGCACGGGAAAGCCAGCATGGCGAAGCCCAAGGATGCAGAGCGCAGCAGCGGATATATCACCGGCGGGATCTCTCCGCTCGGCCAAAAGCATCGCCTTCCTACCGTTATCGACGAAACCGCCCTTCTGTGCGACACCATGTACGTCTCTGGGGGCAAGCGCGGCCTCGATATCGGCTTATCCCCGCAAGACCTTATTTCACTCACCGACGCCACAACCGCCGACATACTCGAAGGTCACTAGGTGTGCTGCTGGGGCCCCGCCATTTTCGGCCTCACACGGAACCAACCCCCGCCATGACGCACTTCTATGCAGTCCCCCGCCGATAATGCAACAATGACAACCGTGAAAGCGCAGTCACCCGACACCCCACTGTGGGAGGCCCCCACTCCCCGACACCCTGTCACCGCCACCGTGACCATCCCCGGTTCCAAATCCATGACGAACCGGGCGCTCATTCTCGCGGCATTGGCGTCGGGCCCGTCCACCATCACAGGTGCGCTGCGCAGCAGGGACACTGACCTCATGATCGCGGCTTTGCGGGCCATGGGGGTCAGTATCGAGGAGAGCGATTCGTCGGCAGACTCATCGTCGGGCTCGTCGTTCGCTCCGTCGTCAACAGACAATAATTCCCGACGAACACCACCGGCATCGTTTTCTCTCCTCGTCACGCCGACGCCTCAGCTGCACGGAGCAACCGTCGACTGCGGACTTGCTGGAACAGTTATGCGCTTCCTACCTCCCGTCGCGGCTCTTGCCGACGGGCCAGTTCTTATCGACGGCGACCCGCACGCGCGCAAACGCCCGCTGAAAACCATGGCCAACGCGCTGCGTCAATTAGGCGTCACCGTCGAAGGCGACTCGCTGCCACTACGGATTGAGGGGGCGTCGTCGGATGCGCACTCAACGACCGAGAATCCGCACGCATCACACCTCGGCACTACTGAGGGACCGCGCGGGGGAGCTATACGCATTGATGCGTCATCAAGCTCGCAATTTATATCGGGCCTACTGCTCTCGGCGGCGCGCTTCACTCACGGGATTATGGTGACGCACACAGGGGCCACGCTCCCCTCGCAGCCGCATATCGAGATGACCATCGACATGCTGCGGGACGCGGGTATTGACGTCACGATGCCGGAACCCCACACGTGGCAGGTCGCGCCTGGGGATATTCAGCCGAACCGGTGGGTTATCGAGCCCGACCTGTCCAACGCCACCCCTTTTATGGCCGCCGCAGCAGTCACGGGCGGGCGCGTCGCCATCCCGAACTGGCCGACCAAGACAACGCAGCCGGGAGACCAATTCCGCACCATCTTGGACGAGATGGGAGCCCACTGCGACCTCGTCGACCACGATCTCGTCGTCACCGGTCCTGATGCGCCCACAGACGGTCGAGCATCCGGCACCGGCCTGACCGGAATCACGATGGACCTCCACGACATCGGTGAGCTCACTCCCACCATCGCGGCGCTCGCGGCGCTCGCGGACACCCCCTCCCACCTGTACGGAATCGCTCACCTTCGCGGACACGAAACCGACCGGCTTCACGCCCTGGCCACCAACATCAACGCACTCGGCGGCCAGGTCGAGGAAACCGACGACGGCCTCATCATCACCCCGGCCCCACTTCACGGCGGCACCTGGCCCACCTACGACGATCACCGCATGGCCACAGCCGGCGCCGTCATCGGTTTGGCCGTGCCCAGGGTTCGCGTCGAAAATATTGGGACTACTTCGAAAACCTTCCCCGATTTTGCACGGACATGGCTGACAGCCACGAATTCTGCAGAAGGCGGCCATGAATGAGCGCACGACGACGCCCCTCACGCGACTGGGATGAAAGCGATGTCCACATTCGCCCAGGAAAAGGCTCCCGGCCCCGCACGAAAGACCGCCCCTCCCACAAGAATGCGCAGTGGGGCATGGTCATCACCAAAGACCGCGGACGATGGGGAGTTGTCCTGGACGACAAGCCCGACGACGCACGCGCCATCGTGTGCATGCGTGCCCGCGAACTCGGCCGAACCCCCATCGTCGTCGGCGACCGTGTGGGCGTGGTCGGCGACACGTCGGGGAACCCCGGGACGCTCGCGCGCATCGTGAAACTGGCCGACCGGCGCTCCATCCTCCGGCGCACTGCGGACGACAACGACCCCTACGAACGCATCGTCGTCGCCAATGCCGATCAGCTGCTCATCGTCTCGTCCGTCGCGGATCCTCCGCCCCGCGCGGGATTCGTGGAGCGCGCCCTCGTGGCCGCTTTCGCCGGCGGCATCTCCCCCATCCTGTGCCTCACCAAGAGCGACCTCACCAATCCCGCGCCCTTTGCGCACGAATTCGAGGATCTCGACATCCGCATCGTCATCGCCGGACAAGAGGACGACATTACCGACGTCCGACGCCTGACGCGCGGGCATGTCACGGCACTCATCGGGCACTCGGGCGTCGGCAAATCGACCCTGGTCAACCGCCTCGTCCCGGATGCTGACCGAGCTACCGGGGAAGTCTCCGGCGTCGGCAAGGGAAAACACACGTCCACGCAATCGGTGGCCCTCCGCTTGCCGACGGGCGCCACACCCGCCCCGTCGGACGAACCAAGCGATGCCGGGTGGATCATTGACACCCCAGGAATTCGCTCCTTCGGCCTGGCCCACGTGGATCCCGATACGGTCATTGCCGCGTTCGAGGACCTCGCCGAGCTCATCACCGACTGTCCGCGGGGGTGCACCCACATGGGGCCGCCCGCCGACCCCGAGTGCGCACTCGACACCGCCACCGACGCCACCGCCCGGCGCGTCCACGCGATTCGGTCCGTCTTAGAGACCCTGCGATCCAATGACGAGTGGGACCTCAATCGAGATGATTCGTAGTCGCCGCCTCGCCGTCCTCAGTCTGTGCGTTGCCGGGGTGGCTGCGCTCACTGGCGTATCCGCAGCGCTTTTGACCATCCTTTTCCTGGCCGTCGAGAAACTCTCTTTCGGTGCCGACGAATCCACCGCTCCCATTCCCACCGACGCCGCCTCCCCCCGTCCGAATTCTGACCGTGTACATCGCGTCGGGCGTCGTCGGGAGTATGTTGTGGTGGGCCCTTCAACGCTGGGGGCGCCCGCAACCATCGGTG
>OJLB01000417.1_pt1 | contig 19625 bp, 17 predicted proteins | sample 1596861 | NCBI WGS metagenome assembly OJLB01 (sample SAMEA3904681, study PRJEB24821) | metagenome | biome: Builtin; feature: hospital; material: surface | place: USA | collected 2013-06-06
CGAGATCATGCCTAGTCTCGTGGGCTCGGAGATGTGTATAAGAGACAGCCCCCTCTTCCTTGCTCAATACATATACTTCCGCATTGAACTTGGTGTGCGGGGTAATGGTCCCCGGTTTTGCCAATACTTGCCCCCGTTGCACTTCTTCCCTCTTAGTGCCGCGCAGTAATACCCCTACGTTATCCCCTGCTTGACCCTGATCCAACAAACGGCGGAACATTTCTACTCCCGTCACCGTCGTCTTCTGGGTAGGACGTAACCCAACGATCTCAATTTCGTCACCTACATGCACTATCCCTCTCTCGATTCGACCCGTTACCACCGTCCCACGGCCTGAAATCGAAAATATATCTTCAATCGGTAGCAAAAATGGAGTGTCTACCGCTCGTTGAGGATCCGGTATATAGCTATCCAAAGCTTCTGCTAACGCCAAAATTGATGGCTCCCCTATCGGGCTTTCATCCCCTTCCAACGCTTTCAATGCCGAACCTTTGATCAAAGGTACATCATCCCCTGGAAATTCATAGCTACTTAATAATTCCCGTACTTCCATTTCTACCAAGTCAAGCAATTCTTCATCGTCCACTTGGTCACATTTATTCAGATATACCAATATATAGGGTACCCCTACTTGACGCGCTAACAAAATATGTTCTCGCGTTTGCGGCATCGGTCCATCGGCTGCCGATACCACCAAAATCGCCCCATCCATCTGCGCAGCACCGGTAATCATGTTCTTTACATAGTCCGCATGTCCGGGACAGTCTACGTGCGCATAGTGACGTTTCTCAGTGTTATATTCTACATGCGCCGTATTAATCGTAATCCCTCGTGCTTTCTCTTCGGGTGCATTGTCAATCTGATCGTAGGCTTTGGCAGAACCCCCAAACTTCTTCGCTAAAATCGTGGTCAACGCCGCTGTTAGCGTCGTCTTACCATGGTCTACGTGACCAATTGTCCCTACGTTTACGTGCGTCTTACTTCTATCAAATTTCTCTTTAGCCATGGCTATTTATCCTTAAACAACAGATAGCAAAAAATCGTTCAGTTATCTGAACCAGTTAATCTTTAACTGCCTTATAAACTTACTGCGAAAACCATGCTCCGCCATTTATACCACCCGCATTATTACAAAAATAAACGGCGTGGTGCCCATGGGCAGATTCGAACTGCCGACCTCTCCCTTACCAAGGGAGTGCTCTACCCCTGAGCTACATGGGCCAATAGACTATTGGAGCGGGTGAAGGGAATCGAACCCTCACCGTAAGCTTGGAAGGCTTCTGCTCTACCATTGAGCTACACCCGCAGACTTACTGCATCAATGCTCCAACACATTGGAATTTGGTGGTGGGAGAAGGATTCGAACCTTCGAAGCTCTCGCAACAGATTTACAGTCTGCCCCCTTTGACCGCTCGGGAATCCCACCAAAAGAGAACGCAAGTTTATTAGCGCCTCAGCTTTTCGTCAAGCTCTTTTTTAATTTTGTTTTTTAAAAATCACTCAATTTATTGCTTTAAAAAAGAATTTATTTGAACTGAATGATTTTTTCGTATTTTGCCATCAGCTCTTCGTGCGTTTCAGGATGCTCTTCATCAATCAGGATGCAGTCCACCGGACATACCTGTTGACATTGCGGCTCATCGTAATGACCTACGCATTGCGTACACAAATTAGGATTAATTTCGTAGATTTCTTCACCTTGCGAGATGGCGTCATTGGGGCACTCCGGCTCGCAAACATCACAGTTAATGCACTCATCTGTAATAAAGAGCGACATTTCTTTTCCTTTTTCATTTAAATTATCAAAACCGATTGGGCGCGGATTATAGCACAAACGCGTCAAAAACAATCCGTTCAGGCGAATGTTTACACCCTGGTAATGATTCTCAAATCTCTTACTATTCAGCTACTTGGACAAATTGCAAAAGCACAAAACTGCTCTTGCCCGCCCGTCCTTCGCGATAAAGCTCCAACCACTCGGGAAAATCGGGCAGCTCCCCTGCTTCAATATAGACCATTGCCCCGTTTTTCAAGCTATTTTTCAAAGAAGTAAACAAATTTTCCCAACCCTGCCACGCAAACGGCGGATCCAAAAAGACCACATCAAACTTTTCAGACGACCTCTGCAGATACACAAGGCCATCGGTATTGAGGATTTCCAGTTTATCCAAACCCAATGCTCTGGCGTTTTGCCGCAGCATATCGGCAGTTTTGCGATTATTATCTGCCAGCACCACCCTCTTCGCGTTACGGGACGCGGCCTCAAATCCCAACGCACCACTTCCGGCAAACAAATCCAACGCATTCAGACCGGTCAAATCCTGACCCAGCCAATTAAAAAGTTTTTCGCGGACACTGTCAGGCGTCGGCCGCAGACCGTCCGCATCTGCAAAAACCAGTTTCCGTCCCCTGCATTGCCCGCCGATAATGCGGACTTGATTTGAATGTTTGCTGTGTTTGCTCATGATTAAAACGAATCGTCCGACAGTTTCAGACGACCTCTAAAGAATGACAAAGCAGCCATTATACCGCAGCGTTTTTTTCATTTAAGGCCGCATGAAAACAAATCGGCGCATCGTGAAATTTTATTTTTTATGATGCTAAACTTACAAAATTTTATAAATCATAAAATATTTTCTCAAATAAAAAGGTCGCTTACGTCCGCCATTAGAACTTTCCCACCGCTTTTTCAGTCTATTGGTCATAATACGTAATGAAAATATGGATGGCTGACAATGCCGCTTTGGAAAATTTTTTTGGGTGTTTATATCGGCGGCGTGATTGCCTTCACCGCCCACGCCCATTTCTTTGACGAATATTACCGCCACTTAGGATTGATTCCGAACTTGGGGCGCGGTTTGCTTTGGTTCGTCTTTTGCCTGCCCTTGATCGGCAAAACCGTTGCTTTGATTGTCAGCTTGTTCTTTCTTGCCACGTTGGTTTTTGCTAGGCGTTAAATCTCTTCTTAATAAAACTGAAAAGGTCGTCTGAAATTTTTTCAGACGACCTTTTCAGTTTGAGTTTGACGACATGAAATACTGAACTATGTTTCACCATGTAAAGTGCATTTTAAACTTAAACTAGATAAATTACATTTACTTATTTATAATGAGTATCTCTCTGTGAAATATTTATATAAGGTTATTATCATGTCAGACCTGAATCTCAGTAACAGTATATTCCAAGGCTACAACGACAAACATGGCTTAATGATTTGTGGCTATGAATGGGGTTGGAGTAAAGCCGATGAGGCTGCTTATGTAGCAGGTGAATACAAACTCCCTGAAAACAAAATCGACCATACATTTGCAAACAAATCCCTCTATTTCGGAGAGCAGGCAAAAAAGTGGCGTTACGACAATACGATAAAAAACTGGTTTGAAATGTGGGGACACCCCTTAGACGAAAATGGATTGGGCGGTGCATTTGAAAAATCCCTGGTTCAAACCAACTGGGCAGCCACTCAGGGCAACAAAATCGACAATCCAAACAAATTTCTCCAACCTGAACACGTCGATAATTTTCTCTACCACATTGAGAAACTACGCCCTAAATTGATTCTCTTCATGGGAAGCAACCTGACAAATTATCTTAATTGCGCAAATGTATTGCCGCGCTTCGAGCAGCTTGTCGGAAAACAAACTCAACCGCTACGAGTAGTACAAAAAGATTTTAGCGGTACACGTTTCAAAATCAGATTCCAATCGTTTGAAAATTGCGAAGTCGTCTGCCTGCCCCACCCTAGTGCCAGCCGCGGTCTATCTTACGATTACATAGCCTTATTTGAACCAGAAATGAACCGTATTTTATCGGACTTTAAAACGACACGCGGATTTAAATAAAACAATCACAGAAAAGCAAAGGTCGTCTGAAATTTTTTCAGACGACCTTTTCTCTTTAAACCAACCTACTTTCATCATTCTTTCGGTGCAGGCGGTTCAATCTGTTCTTTCCAGCCGCATTCTTTTTGCGGACAGACTTTTTCCACGCCCCAGCGTTTGGTGGTTTTGATGGTCAAGACCGGCCAATGGCAGTTCGGGCATTCTTCGGCGATGGGCGGGTTCCAAGTGGCGTAGTTGCAGTCGGGATAGGTGCTGCAGCTGTAAAACAGTTTGCCGTAACGGGATTTGCGCTCGACGAGGTTGCCTTTTTTGCATTGCGGGCATTGGACGCCGGTGTCTTTTGGTTTTTCCAGCGGCTCGACGTGTTTGCATTTGGGGTAATTGGCGCAACCGATGAATTTGCTGCCGGTACGGCTGTATTTGTACACCAGCCGTCCGCCGCATTTGGGGCATTCGCGTCCGTCAAGTTCGGCTTGCTCGGCTTCGGCTTTGGCGATGCGCTCGGCGGCTTCTTCGGCGGTTTCGTTAACGTTGCGCGTGTAGCTGCACTCGGGATAGCCGGCGCAGGCGACGAAGCGGCCCATTTTGCCGAACTTGATTTGCAGTTTGTGTTCGCCGCATTTGGGGCAGGTTTCGTCGAGTTCCTGCGTGGTGAATTTGGCGCGTTCGATGCCTTCTTTTTCTTCCACTTGCTTGATGAACGGTTTCCAGAATTTGTCCATCACGGGAATCCAGCGGCGTTTGCCGTCGGCGATTTCGTCGAGCTGGTCTTCGAGTTTGGCGGTGAAGTGGTAGTCGACGTATTGGGCGAAGTGTTCGGTCAGGAATTTGTTGACGATGTCGCCTGTGTCGGTGGGCATGAAGCGTTTTTGCTCAAGGGTAACGTATTCGCGGTCTTTGAGCGTGGAAATAATGCTGGCGTAAGTCGAGGGGCGGCCGATGCCGTATTCTTCGAGGGCTTTAACCAGTGTGGCTTCGTTGTAGCGCGGCGGCGGGGTGGTGAAGTGTTGTTCGCCGTAGAGTTTGTCCACAGGCAATTTATCGCCTTCGCTCATTTCGGGCAGTTTTTTGCTGTCTTCGCCTTCTTCATCGTCGCTGCTTTCTTCGTAAACGCTGAGGAAGCCTGCAAAGGTTTGCACTTGTCCGGTGACGCGGAATACGCCTTTACCGATGGTAATATCGACAGTGGTTTGGTCGAATTTGGCGGGCGTCATCTGACAGGCGACAGTGCGCTGCCAAATCATTTGATAGAGTTTGAACTGGTCTGCGCTCAAGAAGGGTTTGACGCTTTCGGGCGTGCGGTACACGGAAGTCGGACGGATCGCCTCGTGGGCTTCTTGAGCGTTTTTGGATTTGGTTTTGTATTGTTTGGCGGCACTCGGCAGATATTCTTTGCCGATTTTGTTTTCGATGTAATGGCGGATTTCGGTTAACGCTTCATCGGCCAAATTCACGCTGTCGGTACGCATATAGGTAATCAGACCGATGGCGCCCTGCCCTACGTCTATACCTTCGTAAAGCTGCTGGGCGGTACGCATGGTGCGGTCGGTGGTGAAGCCGAGTTTGCGTACGGCATCCTGCTGCATGGTAGAAGTGGTGAACGGCGCGGCGGGATTGCGGCTGCGCTTTTTCTTTTCGATGGCGGTAACGACTGCCTCTTTGCCTTCGAGTTCTTTCAACACGTCGGCTTGCGCGGCTTCGTTCGGCAGGTCGAATTGTTCGAGTTTCGCGCCGTTGTATTGGGCGAGTTTGGCGGTGAACTTGCTGCGGCCTTTGTGGCTGTCGAGATGCACCGTCCAATATTCCTGCGCTTCAAAGGCACGGATTTCGTTTTCGCGTTCGCAAATCAAACGCAGGGCGGGACTTTGCACACGGCCCGCGCTCAAACCGCGGCGGATTTTTTTCCACAACAATGGCGAGAGGTTGAAACCGACCAGATAGTCCAAAGCGCGGCGGGCTTGTTGCGCATCGACCAAGTCCATTTCAATTTCGCGCGGATTGGCGACGGCGTCGAGCACGGCGTTTTTGGTGATTTCGTGGAACACGACACGCTGCGGCTTGATGTTTTTCAGGCCGCGTTTGGATTTGAGGATTTCAAAAAGATGCCAGGAAATCGCTTCGCCTTCCCTATCCGGGTCGGTTGCGAGGTAGATGTTTTCGGCTTCTTTTGCACCGGCAACAATCGCATCGACGTGTTTGGCGTTGCGTTTGATCAGCTCGTATTTCATGGCGAAGTCGTGTTCGGGATCGACGGCACCGTTTTTGGGGACGAGGTCGCGGACGTGGCCGTAGGAGGCCAGAATTTCGAAATCGCCGCCAAGATATTTTTTCAGGGTTTTGGCTTTGGACGGTGATTCGACGATTAAGAGGTTTTTCGCCATTGTCTGTTCTCTTTTAATGTATTGGATGATGCGTTTCAGACGACCTTTCTGAACAAGCTGCGTCAAAAGGTCGTCTGAAAAGGTTTAATGCATGGTCGCTTTGCCGTTGAGCGCGCCCATCAGGTCGTCGCCGATTAAGACGGGCAATTCGCTTTTGTGCGCCCACAACAAGAGCAACACCAGCACTTTCGCCGTATCGAGCGTGATTTCTTCGGGCGGGATGTGCATCAGGGCGTGGATGACGATTTCGCGCTGCTCGTAAGTGATGGCGCGTTCGGCAACCAGATACTGCATCAGCCCCATGACTTCCTGCGGCAGGTTTTCCACTTCCTCGTTGCAATACACGCGCAGGGCATGGCTGTCGAACGGCGCGGCGGCAAATTCGGACGTATTGAACAACACTTCCATCATCATCAGCGTATTGCCGATTTCCGTTACGTCAAAACCCGCATCTTCCAACAGGCGGCCCAAATCCTCCGGCGGCGGGCAGTTGTCGAAATCTTGGAAGTGTTCGATGAGATAGGCGATGACTTCTGTCATGCTGGTTCCTTAATGAATGAATCAATTATGCTTTTATGCGCTGATAGCGTCCGCCCGGCAAGGCGGCGACGATGCCGTCGAGTTCGTATTCCAGCAGTCGGGCGTAAACGTCTGCCGCCGCCCATGCGGTTTGCTGCGCCAATATATCGGGATGCACGGGGTCGTAACCCATGGCGTCCAGCAGCTCGTCTTCCGCTGTCGGCGCGGCAACCGTATTGGTTTGCGCCGGCTGCTTTCTGACATGAAGGTCGTCTGAAAACGGCAAAACAGGTTCAGACGACGTCTCTTTGACGGCAGTGCGTTTTTCCGTTTTTTTGTTTTTCTTATTTATAGAATATGATGGAACTGCCGCATTTTGCAATAGCCCCGGACATTCGTGAAGGATGTCGTCCAAACATTCCACCAATTTCGCGCCGTCTTTAATCAGCTTGTGGCAGCCCTTACTGTGCGGATTGTCTATCGAACCGGGCACCGCCATCACCTCCCGCCCCATCTCCGCCGCCAGCTTGGCAGTAATCAGCGAACCGGATTCCAACGCGGCCTCGACCACCAGCGTAACCTGCGACAACGCGGCAATCAGGCGGTTGCGGCGCGGGAAGTTGCCCGCAAACGGCCGCGTATCCAAAGGAAACTCGCTGACAATCAATCCTTTTTCAGCGATTTCATAGGCAAGGTTTTTATTGGACGGCGGGTAAATGCGGTCTATGCCCGTCCCCCATACGGCAATGGTGCCGCCGCCCGCCTGCAACGCGCCTTGGTGGGCGGCGGTGTCGATACCTGAAGCCATACCCGACACGACGGGAATATCCTGTTCACTCAACACTCTACCAAAATCTTTGGCAATCCGCATCGCCTGCGGCGTGGCATGGCGGCTGCCGACGATGGCGGCGGAAGGTTTGTGCAGCAGTTGCACGTTACCGCGCAAGAACAAAACCGGCGGCGCGGTAATGCCCTGCGTCAGCATTTCGGGGAAATCATCATCTTGCAGCAGCAACAAACGGCAGCCGTCCTGCTTTTCCCATTGCAGCGCCGCTTCCGCAGCCTTTTGCGCCAACGCCCGTTTTTCGCCGTTGCGCCAAGATTCGGCTGCCTGCTTGTGGCGCACTATCGTGGCGATTTGCTCCGCAGGAGCATCCAGCGCGGCTTTCGCACTGCCGAAACGTTGCAGCAGGAGCAAGAAGCCCTCCGCGCCGACATAAGGCGTAAACGCCAGTTGCAGCCAGGCAAGGCGGTCGTTTTCCGTCATCAAAAGTGTCCCCTTGTTGTTTTCAGACGACCTTTGTTCTGGAGGTCGTCTGAAAACGGATAAATGTCAGTATTTCAAGATAAAGCCGGCGAACTTTAAACCGATACGGCGTTCCCACACCTGATTCCGGTTTCGTACCTGTTCACCGTCATGCGGATGCTGCCAAACAGCCGGCAGCCAGTTAGTAACTTTTGTAATATTTTTATATTCTACACGATACGGCAGGAAAATCTGTCATTTGAATGGTTGTCGCCCATTGTGTCAAAAGTGAGTCGGCTCTACGGCAAAAACGGGCGGCTTGATGGCAAACAAGGTCGTCTGAAAACATACCGCAGCGTGCCGTATGCTTTCAGACGACCTCTTATCCTACTACCGCCCTACTCTTCTGCTTTTTCCGCTGCGCTCCGGCGGGAAACGCTGATGCCTAATTGTTTGAGTTTGCGGTAGAGGTGAGTGCGCTCCAAGCCGACTTTTTGGGCGACACGGCTCATGTTTTGCCCTTCTTGGGCGATGTGGTACTCGAAATAGCGACGTTCCAACTCTTCACGCAGTTCGCGCAAAGGCATGTTGAAATTGAAACCGCCGACGATTTCAGTGGCAACCGTTGCCCGTTTTTGCCCCAATGCGGCAACGACTGCCTGCTCGTGAACTTCTTGTCCGTCCGCCTCCAGCATCAGGTTTTTCACGACGCTGCGGAGTTGGTCGAAATTGCCCGGCCAGTTGTATTGGCAGAGGACGGTCAGCGAGCCGTTGCTGAATTTGACGGGCTGGATTTTTTCGCTGTCCGCCAATTCGGTCATGACCTGGTTGACCAAGAAAGCGATGTCTTCGGATTGGCTGCGCAAAGGCGGAATGCTGATAACGTTGCCGGAGAGCAGTTCGGACAACTTGGCATCGGCAATGGCGTCTGCCGGGCTTTCATCGGCGGCATGGCTGCCGGCGACAATGACACGCACGTTGTAACGGTCTGCCTTACCGAGGATGAAGCTGATGCCGTTTTGGATGTTTTTGCTGTACTGCGCGGCATCACCAAGATAAAGCGTGCCGCCCGATGCTTTTTGCAGCAGTTCCAAAGGCGCGTCGGCAATGAGTTCGACGCGGCTGAGTCCGACCCAAGGCGTACCGCTTTTGTGGAAATAACGGGCAACGATTTCAAACGGCGAACCGGTTTCGCCGCTGAGCAGCACGGGGCCGCTTTTTTTCACGGCAGGCTCAAGCTGTTGCTTGAATTCTTGAATGGCGGGGCTGTTGCCGAGTTTATCGAAGGACAAGCCCGCCGCCATCTGCATTTCGCCGTGTTTGAGGGCGCGGTCGACGGTAGAGAGCAGCTTTTGCAGGGCAATCGGTTTTTCCAAAAAATCGAGCGCGCCGATTTTGGTGGCTTCGACGGCGGTGTCGATGCTGGCGTGTCCGCTCATCATCACCACGGGCATGTTGAGCTGTCCGTTTTTCGCCCACTCTTTGAGCAGGGTAATCCCGTCGCAGTCAGGCATCCATATGTCCAACAACACCATGGCGGGACGGGTCTGGTGGCGCAGTTGGCGCGCCTCTTCGGCGTTCTCCGCCAAAGCCACGGAATAACCTTCGTCTTGGAGGATTTCCGAGAGCAAGTCACGGATACCTACTTCGTCATCTACAATTAAAATATCACTGCTACGCATAAGTTTCTACCAATCGGGGTAAGGCTATTTTCACACACGCGCCGCCTTCGTTCTGATTGCTCAGGCTGATGCGGCCGCCGTGCTCTTCGATGATTTTCTTCACAACGGGCAATCCCAGTCCCGTACCTGTCGGTTTGTCGGTTACATACGGCTCGAAGGCATTATGCAGCATTTCCTTGCTGAAACCTTTGCCGTTGTTACAAACGGTCAATAAAACCTGTCCGTCGCTATCTTCACCGACGCTGACATTCACTTGCGGAACTTCCGCTTCTTCGGCTGCTTCCGCCGCGTTTTTGAAAATATTGTGCAACACCTGCCGCATGGCGGTGGTATCGGCGGAAATCGGCTGCGGTTTGTCGGACAAGTTCGGAACAAAGCGGCACGCCCCGCCCTCGTACAGCAGCAACACTTCTTCAACCAAGCGGTTCAAATCGTGTTTTTCAAAATTCAGCGACGGGGCGCGGGCGTAATTGCGGAAGGCTTCGACCATTTCTTTCAATGCCGCCACCTGTTTGACGATGGTGTCGGTCGAACGGCTGAGGATTTGGGCGTGTTGTTCGTCCAATTTATCATGCAATTTCCATGCCAATCTCTCGGCGGAAAGTTGGATAGGCGTGAGCGGATTGCGGATTTCATGCGCCAACCGTTTCGCCACTTCGCCCCATGCGGCTTCTTTTTGGGCGCGGATGAGGACGGTGATGTCGTCGATCACCATCACCACGCCGTTGTCGTTGTCGTCGGGCAGGATGGTGGCTTTACCCAAGAGAATCCGCGCATCGTCGGGGGCGGCGTATTCGACTTGGACGGGTTTGGCGGCATTGGCGGTTTCTTCAATGGCGGCAAACACTTCGGCAAGCAGGGTCTGCTGCGGCGATTGTCCGCGCCAGTCGTGCCAGTTGCTGCCCCACAGCGGCACCAATTCAATGCCCAAAATCCGTTCGGCGGCTTTGTTGAAGGTTTTCAGACGACCTTCGGCATCCAAAGTAATCACGCCCGTGGTCAAGCTTTCCAACACGCATTCGAGATAGTGGCGCGCCGCTTCTTCGCGCAGGCGGTTGTTCTCGTCGGCTTCTTTGGCGATGGCAAGCTGTTCGGTCATGTGGTTGAACAACTGGGTCAACCTGCCGAATTCGTCGTTGCGGAACACGGGGCGTTTCTGGCTGAAATCGCCCTGCGCCACCGCCCTTGCGCCTTCTGCCAACGACAATACCGGCTCGACGAAGCGGCGGGCGAAATACAGCGCCATCACCAAGGCAAGGAAAATCGCCAACAGCGCGGCAACCAGCAAAGTCGCCAAGAAGAAGGTTTGCAGGCCTTGTTTGGTGTAGCTCAATTCGGCGTATTTCGCCCGCGCCGCTTCAATCAGCGTTGCATCTTGCGCCACATCCTGCGGGATGGGCTGGCGGAAAAACAAGGCGTAATCGCGTCCGTTGTGCGCGCCGATCAGCATCCAGCCTTGCGCGTACAAGACATTTTCTATGTTTTCCAAACTGCGTATCGAGCCGGTCTGCTCCAGCTTCTCCCATCCTTCTTTGTCGAGTTCGGGTTGGTTTAGTTTCAGCGGATTGACACTTTTCTCGGTTTTATGGGTTTTGACGTCGTAGAGCGAAAGCTGGGTAAAGCCGCCCGATTTGGCGGCATTTTTCAGCGCCTTGCCCAAATCGCCGTCCACAGACGCGGTGCTGATCAGGTCGATTTGCACCGGCGTAGCATTACTGACGGCGTTGTCCACCGCCAGATTCAGCGCGGATTTGCTCAAGTTCAGGCTGCGTTCGAGGGCTTCGTGGGTATCGTTGCCGAACCACGAATTAATCGTGCCGTTGATGAACTGCGCGGAAATGCCGAACAGGAACACGCCCGGCAATACCGCCACCAGCGTAAACATCCCCGACAGCCGCCGCGCAATCTGCGAACCGAACACGCCCTTGCTTTTGTCGCGCATGAGGAGCAGGACGTAGCGCGTCAAAACCGACGCCAACACCAGCATCAGCAGCGCACACAGGGCGATAATCCACCAGAAATATTCCGCCAGCAGACTGGTGCTGCCCGTTGCAATGGTCAGTCCGTAGAGCAGTCCCACCGCCGCCAACACGGCAATCAGGAGAAAGCGGCGCATGGTTTACTCCTGAGAGATAGTCAGAGACTTCCAGCCGGAATCCAAGTGCCAGTTTTTAGAAGTCAATGCGTTGATTTGGAAAGGTTTGGGCAGCTTTGCTGTTGAAAGCAGCAGGCGGATTTCGGCTTGTGTGTCTTTCGCTGCAACGCCGCTTAACGCACCTTTGGACAGCACTTTCCAGTTGGCGACCGCCCCTACGCCGCGCAAGGCGGTCTCGAGCGTGTCGTATTCGGTGGAAAACGTGCCGACGGTTATGCGGTAGCGGTTGGTCAGCGGATGGAAGGAAAGTTTGTAGTGGATGGTGTTGTCGCTGTTGAGCAGCTGGTCAAACTTGAAGCGGTAAGACGGCATGGAAGGCGCAGAAAGCTGCCAGCTCAAAGTGAAATTCAGCGGCACGCCCTGCCGGAGTGCCTGTTTGAGCTGGTCGGGCAAATCGGTGCGGAAACGGCTGCTGACGGAAAGCTGTCCGGTCTCGGTCAGTTTCGCCTCGGAGCGGGTCACGCTGATGCCCTCCGCCGCCGCATTCAGCGACAGGGCGAGCAACAGCGTTCCAAACAGCCGTTTACTGCTTTTTGATAAGCGCGTAATAAAAGCCATCTTGATGTTTGTTCGGTAAAAGCACACGCGACTCGATCAGCTCGGCATCGGCGTGGCGGTTGAGGAATTTTTGCAACTGAACGTCGTTTTCTTCGACGAACACCGAGCAGGTGGCCAGCAGCATTCTGCCGTTTTTCGTCAGGGTTTGCCAAAGCGCGTCCAGCAATGCCTCCTGCTGACGGGCGGTTTTGGCGGCATCGGTCGGACGGCGCAGCCATTTCACGTCGGGATTGCGCCGCGCCACACCCGAGGCGGTACACGGCACGTCGGCAAGGATGGCGTCGAAAGGCTTTCCATCATACCACGCCGCCAAGTCCTGCGCATCGGCGCAAGCTAGAGCGGTCGTCTGAAACCCCAAACGGTCGAGATTGTCCTTCACCCTTTTCAGACGACCTTCGTCTATATCCAAAGCGGTAACATGACAATCCGCCAGTTCCAACATATGCCCCGTCTTCCCGCCCGGCGCGGCGCACGCGTCCAAAATCCGTTCGCCGTCTTTAGGGTTTAACAGATACGCCGCCTGCTGCGCCCCGAAATCCTGCACCGACACCAACCCTTCGGCAAAACCGGGCAGGCGGTTCACCGGCACGGCTTCTTCCAGCGTTACCGCATATTCATCCAACGCCTTAGCCGAAATACCTTCCGCCGCCAGCTTTTCCAAATACGATTCGGCATTGCCGTGGCGGCGGTTGACCCGCAGCGTCATCGGCGGATGCGATTGCAGCGCAGTGGTGATGTTGTGCCAATGTTTCGGATAATGGTTTTTCAGGTATGCCACCCACCACAGCGGCAGGTTGTGTTTCGCCACATCGTCTTTTTTGCACGAAGCCGCGAGCTTGTCGCGTTCGCGCAAAAAACGCCGCAAAATCGCGTTGGCAAACGAACGGTACTGCCCGCGCCCGATTTTCGCGATACTCTCGACCGCCTCGTTGACCACGGCATGAGGCGCGTTGCGCGTGTAATGCAGTTGGTACATCGCTGCCAAAAGCAGGCTTTCGAGCTGCGGATTGTCAATCGGCTTTTTCAGCATCTGCGCGAGCATATGCTTCAAACTGCCCAAATAACGCTGGCAGCCGTAGGCAATATCCTGCAACGCGCCGTTTTCCTGCGCCGTCAGCTCGGGATGCGCCGCGCGGATTTGCGCCAACACATCCTGAAGGTTACGCCCTTCGGCGACTGCCGCAATGCTGTCGGCGGCGAGTTTTTGGGCGAGGGACATACTCATAAATTCAATTCCTTAAATACCTGCTTCGGTTCGATTTGTTCGTTAAAAATGTAAACGCCTTACAATCGGTTCGGACGCTGTTCGGAGCAAGATTCAAATTGTGTTAATCCGATTGCCCGCTCATGACAATATCCATATAGTCCGTTCTTTTCAACACACATAAGGATTCATCATGAATTTACGCTTCCTCTCCCTGCTTGCCGTTTCCGCCGCACTCGTTTCCGGCAGCCTGACCGCCGCGGCGGCACCGCACAAACATTCCCGCGCCATTTCCCAAGCGCAAGCCGTCAAAATCGCCAAGAAACGCGTCGGCGGCGGCCGCGTTACCGACATCGACCACAGCGACGGACGCTGGGAAATCGAAATCCGCAGAGGCTGTACCGAATACGATGTGGACGTTTCCTCACAAAGCGGCCGCGTCATCAAAGTGGACACCGACAACCACTGCGACGATTAATCGATTTTTGATTAATGGACTCTTAATGAGAAGCCGGACTGCCTGCCCGGCTTGTCTGTTTTCAGACGACCTCAAGCTTGCCCGAGGTCGTCTGAAAACATTTAATCTGCCGTTTTGCCTGATTCGGGACTTTCAGACGACCGCCCCGTCCCGTTCCAACAATGCCCGATAGCGTTCGGCATCCTGCGGCGAATAGCAACAGAAAATGATTTTTTCGACAGACGGACACTGCGGCAAGGTTTTTTTCAAAATCGCCAAAGCGGTTTCGGCAGCCAAATCAGCGGGGAAACGGTACACGCCCGTGCTGATACAGGGGAAGGCGATGCTGCGGATGCCGTGTTCTTGCGCCAATAGCAGGGAATTTCGATACGCCTCCGCCAGCTTGACCGCTTCGCTGCGGTGTCCGCCGAACCAAACCGGCCCGACGGTGTGAATCACAAATTTCGCCGGCAGCCGGTAGCCTTGGGTGATTTTAGCCTCGCCCGTGCGGCAGCCGTTCAACTTTCTGCACGCTTCCAGCAACTCCCGTCCCGCCGCGCGGTGAATCGCGCCGTCCACGCCTCCACCGCCCAACAACGAGGCATTGGCGGCGTTCACGATGGCATCGACTTCAAGTTTCGTAATATCGCCTTCGACTACTTCAAACACTGCCATGATCTGCTCCTAAACGTGGGGAATCTTGTCGTCAGTTCAACAAAACCAAACGTTTCCCTGCCGATATTTTCAGACGACCTCTGAGCTATCCGAAGAAAGGTCGTCTGAAAATTAATCAGCCTGCAAACAGCTTCTATAACACCGTCCCAACCTCAATCTTATGTCCTGCCGCAAATGCCGCAATCGGCATCCGTTTGCTGCCTGAAGGCTGCAATTCAGTAATCTTCAACGCATTCTCGCCGCAGGCAACGACCAATCCGTCAGCCGAACAAGACAGCACTTCGCCCGCCCTGCCCTGCTGCGCTACCACTTCCGCCCGCCAGATTTTCATCGGCTTGCCTTGATATTCAACCCACGCAGCGGGAACGGGGTTGAAGGCACGGATTTTGCGCTCGATGACTGCCGCGCTTTCGTTCCAATCGATACGCGCTTCTTCTTTGCTTAATTTTTGCGCATAAGTCACGCCTTCTTCGGGCTGTTTGACGCTTTTCAGACGGCCTTCCGTTTTTAATTGTAGCAAATCAGCAACAATTGCCGCCGCACCGAGACTCATCAGCGCATCGTGTACTTCGTTGGCGGTATCGGTCGGTTGAATGGCGTAACGGTGTTCGCTGACCACACCGCCGGTATCCAAACCGATGTCCATCTGCATGATGCACACGCCCGTCTCGGCATCGCCCGCTTCAATCGCGCGCTGAATCGGCGCCGCACCACGCCAACGGGGCAGCAGCGAGGCGTGGATGTTGAGACAGCCGTGTTTCGGCGTATCCAACACGTCTTGCGGCAGAATCAGCCCGTAGGCGGCAACGACCATTACATCGGCCTCAACCTCTTTGAGCATTTGCAGCGCTTCGGCGTTGTTGCGCAGTTTCTCAGGCTGCGCCACGCGCAAACCCAATTCCAATGCGGCTTGCTTCACGGGAGACGGAGCAAGCTGCATCCCGCGCCCTTTGGGACGGTCGGGCTGGGTCAACACCAGCGGGATTTCAAAACCGGCGGCGGCTATGGCTTTTAAGGCGGCAGCGGCAAAATCGGGCGTACCGGCGAAGATGACTTTCATTGGGAAATTCCTTGGAAATGGGTTTCAGACGACCTATAGTGGATTAACTTTAAACCAGTACGGCGTTGCCTCGCCTTGCCGTACTATCTGTACTGTCTGCGGCTTCGTCGCCTTGTCCTGATTTAAATTTAATCCACTATATATAGCGCAACGGCAAACATTGCGACAGGTCGTCTGAAAGTTTGAAAAACAACGGCTTGCTGCCGCTTCCCTCTTTCAGACGACCTGTCCAACCGTATCATTCGGCTTTTAGATGGTGTGTTTCTGACGTTTTTTCAGTTTGGTCTTAATCCGACCCTGCTTGAGCTGCGACAGGCGTTCGACAAAAACGATGCCCATCAGGTGATCCAGCTCGTGTTGCACGCAAATCGCCAGCAGACCGTCCGCCTCCAGCGTGAATTTCTCGCCTTTTTCGTTCAAAGCCTCGACCTTGACGCGCTCGGCACGGGTAACGGTGTCGTAAATGCCCGGCACGGACAGGCAGCCTTCTTCGTAAGTGGTTTCACCGTCTTTTTCAACGATAACGGGGTTGATGAACACGCGCGGCTCGCTGCGGTCTTCGGTCAAATCCATCACGACGACGCGCTCATGCACATCGACCTGCGTCGCTGCCAGCCCGATGCCGCGCGCTTCGTACATGGTTTCAAACATATCGGCAACCAGCTTTTGGATGCGCTCATCGACTTTTTCGACAGGCTTTGCCACAGTGTGCAGTCGCTCGTCGGGGTATTGCAGGATATTCAGTAAAGCCATAATTTTCTCTTCGTTTTTCAATACTTGGGACGCGCATTCAAACGCATCCGGCAGCAGATTGTGTGTGTTTTCATACAAATGTTTGCGTCTGCCTTCACAATTCCCGTGATGACACTAACATTCAATGATAAAATATGTACCAATGAATTTCCGTTCAATGCGCACAAAACGCCCATTGACGTTTTTTAAAGGGGGACGGCGGTTTTTGCAAACTCCCGGCCATTTCATTTTCTCCGTTTATCATTTAAAGACAAACCGAATCAATTTCAAGGGGAACGGTTATGCAACAACGTATTATAACCCTGCTTTGTGTCGCGGGCATGGCAATTTCCGCCCACGCTCAAGCAGCTTCATTAAAAGTGCGCCCCGATGCGCCGCAACGCTACGTCGTCAAAAACGGCGACACACTCTGGGGCATCTCCGGCAAATATCTGTACAGCCCGTGGCAGTGGAACCGCCTTTGGGGTGCAAACCGCAGCGAAATCCGCAATCCGCATCTGATTTATCCGGGTCAGGTGTTGGTTTTGCGCTACGTCAACGGCCGCCCGCAACTGGGCTTCGAAAACAGCTCCGCAGGCAATGACGGCATTCCCGTCATCAAGCTCAGCCCGCGCGTTCGCGAAACTTCTTCAGGCTACGGCATCCAAACCGTCAACGTGAACTTCTACCGCATGTTCATGCAACATCCGCAGTTCATCGACCAAATGAAGACCCAAGACGCACCGCGCCTGATCGACGGCCCTGACAACCGCATCATGTACAGCAAAGGCGAACGCGTGTACGCCTACGACGTGACCGAACCCGGCCGCTATCTGGTTTACCGCGCCGTCAAAGACCTGACTGATCCCGACACCCGCAAATACCTCGGACAAGAAGTCGTCTTCAGCGGCATCGTCAGCACCCTGCCCTACACGAACAGCGCACTGGACTCCGCTTCCGACGAAGACCGCAAATATCTGAAAGACGGCGAATACTACACCCGCCTGCACCCGCTGGCGAAAGTGCCGACCCAAACCGCGCAACCTATGATCGTGGAAGAAGCCATTTCCGAAATCCGCAAAGGAGATTTCCTGCTGAAAATGGACGGCGAAACCGAGCCTTTCCAAATCATGCCGCACGCGCCGGCGCAACATATCGACGGTAAAGTCATCTCCATCCTCGACGGCGTACACGAAGCCGGACAATTCCAAACCGTTACCCTGAACAAAGGCTCCGCCGACGGCTTGGATAAAGGCACGGTCTTGAGCATTTACAAACGCGACCGCCAAGTGAAAGTCGATTTGGAAGACGGCAAAAAAGGCCGTAAGAGCGTAGTCAAATATGTTTCCATCCCTGCCGAAGAAACCGCATTGGCTATGGTGTACCGCACCGGCGAACATCTCTCGTCCGCCATCATTTTGGAAAACCTGACCAACGTCAACATCGGCGACACCGTATCCGAACCAGGTCGCGACTTGGACAACATGTCTGACGACAAACCGCACGTCCGCAACGAGCCGCAAGATTCCCACGATACGGAACACAACCAATACAATATCCACAGCAACATCAATAAATATTGATGGATTGCCGGCAAAAAAACGTCGTCTGAAATTTCAGACGACGTTTTTTTATAAACTTTTGAATAAATAATGCTGTACCGTCATTCCTAATCAGCATGAGTCTGATCCTGAGTTTTTCAGAAAAATATGAAGATTGCCGCAATCCCAAGCCTCCAAATACCCGCCCGCGCAGGAATGACGATGTCGGCATTTCCTGCTATCGTCCGCTCTATCTGCCCAATCCGATTTATCCTCAAGATAACTTGTTTCTTGAATGTGCCGATAAACTTCTGCTGCCCATCCCTACCAAGTCATAAGCAGATATATTATTACCTATCGAATCAGTCACGCACCAAACAGGTCGTCTGAAACCTTTTCAGACGACCTGTTTGGCTATGGGCGCGGTGTTAACTGCCTGCGCCGACGGTATAGATTTTACCGATGCTGTCGGGGTCTTGCAGGACGGCGGCGACGGCGGCGGCGAGTCCGTTTCGGCTCATGTAGTTTTTAGGGATGCCGTCGGGGTGGTCGGTCAGGATGTGGCGGTTGTCTTCGCTGTTGTCCAAGCCGCAGGGGCGGAGGATGGTCCAGTTTAGGCTGCTTTGTTTGAGGTAGATTTCGGCTTCGGTTTTGGCGCGGACGGCTTCGCCGAGGGCTTGTTTGAAGGGTTCGCTCATCATGTCCCATTGTTCGCCGCAACCCATGCTGGTAATCAGGATGAAACGGGCTTGCGGGTTGGCGGCCTGGGCGGCGGCGATGATGTTGATGTTGCCCAGTGCGTCGCTGCGTATGCCTTGTTCGTTTTTGCCGCCGACGAAGCTGATGACGCTGTCGGGGCGGTATTGTGCGAACACTTTGTCGAGTGCGTCGGCATCGAGCGCGTCGGCTACGGTCGTCTGAATGCGGTGTTCGCTGAAGAATGAATCTTCAGACGACCTTCTTAATACGGCAATGGTGTCGGCGGGATGGGTGAGCGTGCGGATGAATGCGCGGCCGGACGGGCCGTTGGCGCCGAAGATGAGTTGCATGCGGTCTCCTTTGTGTGTCGGATGGTAAGGGGTTCAATAATTTGTCCACTTTGTTGTGGAAGAGTTGTGTGGGGTAAGGATTTTTGATTTTCAGACGACCTTATTGTGTTTGATGTTGTGCGGTCGTGGGCATAGCCCACGCTACTTCTTTTTGATTTTCTTTCGCGGCAGAGCGGAGGTCGTCTGAAAACGGGCAAGGCAGGTTTTATAACAACTGCCGTAGCGTGGGCTTTGCCCACGGAATTGACTTACCGGTTTGGTGCTTTGCCCTCTCCCTAGCCCTCTCCCACGGGGAGAGGGGATTGAGGATACTGAGATTCAACCATTTTTGGATTCTCTGCCACTTGGAGTCTCCCTGCCCACCCATCCGCTCTCACCGTGGGAGAGGGTTAGGGAGAGGGTGGTAAGCGCAAGCTTACTTTGGAAACAAACACCAATCTTGCAGGCAGCCTGTCGAATTTCATCGGATATTTATAGTGGATTAACTTTAAACCAGTACGGCGTTGCCTCGCCTTGCCGTACTA
>OJLB01000419.1_pt1 | contig 19613 bp, 19 predicted proteins | sample 1596861 | NCBI WGS metagenome assembly OJLB01 (sample SAMEA3904681, study PRJEB24821) | metagenome | biome: Builtin; feature: hospital; material: surface | place: USA | collected 2013-06-06
AGACAGTACAGATAGTACGACAAGGCGAGGCAACGCCGTACTGGTTTAAAGTTAATCCACTATAGTTAATACTTCCAATCTATCAACCAAGCAATCGTGCCTCAACAAACAACATTTGTTTACGCTAATTTTCTACAGAAAAATGAACGGCGAACAAAAGAATGACTATAATGCTGACCATTCTCCGGCACCTGCCGTGTTTCACGAAAGGACGAAACAATGACTATGAAACCACTTATGGCGGTATTGCTCGCCGCCAGCCTCAGCCTCCCCTCCATCAATGCGGAAGCTAGGGGCACTGACAACCAAAGAAAAGCTACCCTTATCGGTGCAGCAGCAGGCGCAGCTTTAGGCGGACTATTGGGTAACGATGAACAAAGCGCGTTCATCGGCGCGGTAGCAGGTGGTTTGGCAGGTAATGCCTACGCCTATCGAAATAAAAAAATGAACCAGAAAGACAACGACAGCTATTGGTACGACCGCCGTTACCGCGACTACCGCTACGATCGTGATGGTTACGACTATGACGATCCTTACTACCATGAGGCACGCTACAAAAGACATAAACACCACTATCGTAAATACCGCGACTGGTACAATGATTACTACGATTACTACGATTACAACGATGATTAAACACGCAGCCCGTATATCTTAAAAAAAGGTCGTCTGAAAATACACTTTCAGACGACCTTTCCTATTTCAAATTCAAATAAGAAAAATTCCCTTACTTCATCACGGCTCCGCCATTTCCAACGCCTGCTTGATGTCCACGGCAACGACGCGCGATACGCCTTTTTCCTGCATGGTTACGCCGACCAGCTGCTCCGCCATTTCCATGGTCAGGCGGTTGTGGGAGATGTAGAGGAACTGGGTTTGCGCCGACATTTCTTTGACCAGGTTGCAGAAACGCGAGGTGTTGGCGTCGTCCAGCGGGGCGTCGACTTCGTCCAGAAGGCAGAAGGGGGCGGGGTTAAGGCTGAACAGGGCGAACACGAGGCTCATGGCGGTGAGGGCTTTTTCGCCGCCGGAGAGAAGGTGGATGGTGCTGTTTTTTTTGCCGGGCGGGCGCGCCATGATGGACACGCCGGCAGTCAGGAGGTCGTCGCCTATCATTTTGAGGGTGGCTTCGCCGCCGCCGAACAGGGTCGGGAAGAAGGTTTGGACTTTGCCGTTGACGGCGTCGAAGGTTTCTTTGAAGCGCGCTTTGGTTTTGTCGTCGATTTGGGCGATGGCTTCTTCCAAAAGGGTAATGGCTGCCTGCACGTCTTCGCTTTGGCTGCGGTAGTAGCCGTCGCGTTCGCGAGCTTCTTCGAGTTCTTGCAGGGCGGCGAGGTTGACGGCGCCGAGGGCTTCGATTTGCTGGGTGAGGCTGCCGATGCTGCTGTTCAATACTTTCGGCGATTCTTGCGCCAACGCTTCGAGTGCGTCCAAATCGGCGGCACGTTCGGTCAGGTTTTGATGGTAGCGTTTGGCGTTGATCAGGGCTTCCTGCTGCTGCAACAGGACGGTTTGGGTGGCTGCCTGAAGCTGCGGCAGCTTGGTTTGCAGGGTTTGTACGCGGGCGTATTGCTCCCTGCCCTGCTCCTGAATCTGCGCAAGTTTGTCCTGCACGGCGATGTATTCTTCGTCCAACGTGTGTACGGCTTCGGTCAGCTCGTCGAGCTTGATGTGCTGCTCGTCGTTTTGGAACTCGGTTTCATAGGCGAGGGCAAGCTCTTGCTGGCGTTCCTGCCAGTCGAGGGTTTGCTGTTCGAGTCGGGCAATTTGCTGTTGGTAGTTTTGTTTTTGCTGGTTGAGTTTGTGGACGGCGACTTCGGCAAGCCCGTATTGGCGGTTGGCTTCCAGCAGGGCAAGCTGCGCCTGTTTCAGACGGCCTTGCTGCTCTTGGCGGCTGTGCGCGGTGGTTTGCTGCTGGTGTTCGAGTTCGGCGGCGGCTTCCTGCAAAGTAACGATGTCGTCTGAAAGCCCGTCGGACGTGTGTTGCAACACGGTCTGTTCTTCCGCCAACTGCGCCAGTTCGCGGGCGATGTGTTCACGGCGGATTTGCCCTTGGTTGGTGCGCGCCAAGAGTTCGGCGGCGCGTTGCTGCGCCTGGCTGTATTGGCGCGTGTGCTGCTGTTGTTGCTGCATCAGGTTTTTGTGCTGCGTTTCAGACGAGCGCACGGTAATCTCCGCCTGTTTGAACGCGGCTTCGGCGGCGGAGAGTTCGGGGGCGAGGTTGTCCAGTTCGGACGCGATGCCGTCGAGGCGCGCTTTTTGGGCAATCAGGCTTTCCTGCGCGGGTTTGGCATAGAGCAGGACGCTGACTTTATCGACCTGATGGCCTTCGGGCGTAAGCCAGATTTGGTGTGCGCCCAAATCGCTTTGATGCGCGAGGGCGTAAGTCAAATCGGGCGCGCACAATACGCCGTCGAGCCAGTGGTGCAATGCCGTCTGAAACGGCGGCTGCGCTTGGATTTGGTTCAGTAATGCCTGTACGGGCAGGGATTTTTTGATTCCGCCGGAGAGGTCGTCTGAAAGCCATGCCGCCTGCCCCTGCGGCAACGGCGCGGGCGGAACGAAGCCTTGCGGCACGCTGCGGGCGTGCAGGCGTTCGGCAAGGATGACGGACAAGGCGTGCTGCCACTCGGCGGGCGCGGTGATGTGTTGCCACAGTTGCGGCGCGGCGGCGTGGTCGGTTGCCTGCCAGAAGTCGGCGGCTTCCTGCTGTTGCGACAGGATTTGCGACAACGCCTGCTGCTGCGCCTGCAAGGTGATGTGTTGCTGCTTCAGGCTTTGGAAGCGGTTTGAGGTCGTCTGAAACGCCTCGCGTGCAGCGTGTAAGGCCTCTTCGGCGGCAATGATTTGTTCTTCGTAATGCTCTTGCTGGCTTTGCAACAAGGCGGCGGCTTCCTGCGCGGCAGCGGTTTCGGCTTCGTCGGGCAGGTTCAGGGCTTGGTTTTCCTGTTTCAGACGACCTTTGCGTTCTTCGTGCTTGGCAACGGTTTGTTCGGCATGGGCAAGCTGCTGCTGTTTCAACGCCAGTTCGCGGCGGATGCGGTTTGCCTCGTCCTGCTGGGTTTGGAAGGCGGCGTTGAGCGTGGCTTGGGCTTCTTCCAATTCGGGCAGACGCTCTTCGTGTTCGGCAACCTGCATCGCCCATTCTGCCAACTCGGTTTGCTTTTCTTCAGTCTGCAACTCGTTTTCTTCAAGCTGCACGCGGATTTGCTGCTGCTCCTGATGGATGCGCTGCATCTGCGCCTGCGCCGCCTGCTTGTCGCGTTCGATGCGTTGGTGCAGGTTTTGCTGGTGGCGGATTTGTTCTTCCAAACGGGCAATCTGCTCGCGCAACACGCCGCGTTTGTTGCTCAATTCGTGCACTGCCTGCTGCTGCGACTGCTCGGCGGTCTGCAAGGCGTGTACTTCGTCGTTCAACGCCTGAACCTGCGCGGCGGTTTCGTCTTGCTGCGCCTGCAAAGATTGATGCTGCGCGGTCGCCTTGTCGGCGGCGGCAAGAGATTGCTGCCATTGGGCGTAATCGAGCAAATCCTGTTGTTGGTTCAACTGCGCGGTCAGGGATTTGTAGCGTTCGGCGGTTTCGGCCTGTTTCTCCAGCTTTTCCACCTGACGCGCCAACTCGTTCTGCAAATCGCCCAAACGCTGCAAATGCTCGCGCGTGTCTTTCAGACGGCCTTCCGTCTCCTTGCGGCGTTCCTTATATTTGGACACGCCCGCCGCCTCCTCGATATAGGCGCGCAACTCCTCCGGCCGCGCTTCGATGATGCGCGAAATCATCCCCTGCTCGATAACGGCATAACCGCGCGCGCCCACGCCCGTACCCAAAAACAAATCGGTAATGTCGCGGCGGCGCACAGTCTGATTGTTGATGAAATAAGTCGATTCACCCTGCCGCGTCAGCTGCCGCTTGATGCTCACCTCGGCATACTGCCCCCACGCCCCCTGCAAACTGTGGTCGCTGTTGTCAAACACCAGCTCCACCGAAGCCCTCGGCGCAGGACGGCGCGTCGCCGCACCGTTAAAAATCACGTCCTGCATACTCTCGCCGCGAAGCTGCTTCGCCGAAGCCTCGCCCAATACCCAGCGCACCGCGTCAATCACATTCGACTTGCCGCAGCCGTTCGGCCCGATAACCGCAACAAGCTGCCCCGGAACATGAATCGTGGTCGGGTCGGTAAAAGATTTGAAGCCGGAGAGTTTGATGTGAGTCAGGCGCATGGGATAAGGACGGGGAGAAAAAAATAAAGTGGGATTTTATACTAAAACATCTGACAAAAGGTCGTCTGAAACCCTGTTTCGAGGTTTCAGACGACCTTTGCTTTCAGACCTTCTTAACGGTGCGGCTTATTCTTTGCCGATGCCTTTATCCAGCCCCTGCGTCAGACCGTTGATGTCGCCGCCGTTCAGGCCCAATTCTTTCAAGAGGCCGTCAACCAGCGGGGCTTGGCTGCGGTAGCGCAGGGCGCTGTTGACCATCTGGTCGGCGAGGCTGGCTTGTGTGGTTTGACCGTCCGACACGCCTTCGGAGCCGTTGGCAGCGCCGCTGAATCCGCCCAAGCCGTTGACTTGCAGAATCTTGATGTCGTCGATGTTTTCCATCGGGCGCACGGATTCGCGGATGATGTCGGGCAGGTGTTTCAAGAGGGCGAGGCGCACTTGCATTTCGACTTGCTCGACGCTCAACACGTTGGCGGCTTCGTTGACGGCGCGGGTACCTTCGGCATCGACTTTGTATTGTTGCTCTTGCGCTTGTGCCAACAGCACTTTGGCATCGGCTTCACCTTTGGCTTGCAGGCGTTGTTTCTCGGCTTCGGCTTCGGCGGCGATGCGCACGGCTTCGGCGCGGTCTTGTGCTGCCTGTTTCTCGGCTTCGGCGGCAACGGTAAGCGAAATCGCGTCTTTTTGTGCGGCTTCTTCGGCGGCAATCAGCTCGACGGCTTTGGCACGCTCGGCGCGTTCGGTTTCGCGTACGGTAATCACGCTCTCTTCTTCACGCACGGCGGCGGCGCGGGCTTTGTCGGCCTCGGCTTTGGCTTCGGATTCGGCACGCGATTTTTCGGCAACGGCGATGGCACGGTCTTGTTCGGCAAGCTCGATGGCTTTGCGGCGCTCAACCTCCGCCTGCTCGACGGCTTGGGCTTTGTGGATGTCTTCGTTTTTAATGTCGCGTTCGGCGGCGATGCGTTTCAAATCCACTTCGCGCTCGGCGGCAATTTTGGCTTCTTCCGCTTCGCGTTTTTTCTGTGCTTCCTGCTCGGCGATGCTGGCTTCCTGTTCGGCACGGCGCACGGCGATTTCGCGTTCTTGTTCGAGTTTGGCGTATTCTTCTTCGCGCGAGATTTTCAGGCGTTGCTGCTCGGCTTCGAGGTTTTTGGTTTTAATCGCCAAATCGGTGTCTTGTTCGATTTCGTTGCGTTTTTTGCGGCGGCCTTCGATGGTTTCGGTCAGTTTGGTCAGACCTTCCGCGTCAAAGGCGTTTTGCGGGTTAAAAAACTCAAAGCTGGTCTGGTCGAGGCCGGTCAGGGAAACGGTTTCGAGTTCGAGGCCGTTTTTAAACAAGTCTTCGCTCACAACTTGTTGCACTTTCTGAACGAAATCAACACGTTTCTCGTGCAGCTCTTCCATCGCCATTTCGGCGGCAACGGCGCGCAGGGCATCGACGAATTTACCTTCGACGAGGTCTTTCAATTCGTCGGGCGACATGGTTTTCATACCCAGCGTTTGTGCGGCGGTGGCAATGCTTTCTGCGCTGGGTTTGACGCGGACGTAAAATTCCGCCATCACATCGACGCGCATCCGGTCGCGGGTAATCAACGCCTGCTGCGCCGCGCGGCGCACTTCGAGACGCAATGTGTTCATGTTGACGGGGATGATTTCGTGCAGCACGGGCAGCACCATCGCACCGCCGTTCATGATGACTTTTTCGCCGCCGAAACCGGTACGGACGAAGGAGACTTCTTTGCTGGCGCGGCGGTACAGGCGGGTGAGGATGAGGCCGAGTACAAACAGCGCGACGAGTATGACGCCGGCGATGATGCCGATGGAAACTAAGTTCATGGGTTTTCCTTTCTTGTTGTCGATATACCCTTGAGGGGCGCGGGTTCAGACGGTTTTTTTAGGGTTTGGGGTCGTCTGAAAAAGTTAAAAATCTGCGGTGGGCGATAATTGCGCACCATTTCTGTTTTTTGCAAACCATAGCGTGGGCTTTGCCCGCAAAACCTACTGCCGTTCGAATCAAACGATCATCCGAGTTGTTTGCCTCGTGGGCGAAGCCCACGCTACGGACTACTTGAGGGGCGTGGTTTCAGACGGTTTTTTAGAGTTTGGAGTCGTCTGAAAGGTTAAAAATAGCGGTTTTAAAGGTAGGTCGGATTCTTGAATCCGACAATTTCTGTTATGTGCAATACGGCTGAAGCGGAGCGGTTCGTCGGATTCAAGAATCCGACCTACCGAGCTTACCTTGAATTCCACTGCCAACCTGTTAATTCAATAAATGCGTTTTGGGAAGCTGTTGTACAAATATTGTGTCTTCCTAAGCCCAGCAGCCCGAAGATGACTGTTGTTCCTTTACGTTCGGTAATTAGACTGACTCCGACGATGTCCTGTATATGGTTAAACTTGCTGTAAGCCCCGTCATGTCCACCTTGATAACGGATGCGTCCGAATGCACCATAAATAATCAATTTTTCGCGATCAATATAAATCGATTTCCGGGTCGTCAGCCCGCACCACCAACGTTCCGCACGCCACAACCACCATAGCGTGAATACAATAGCCAGCAGCCAAGTCATGTTGCTAGAAAGCGATAGATTCATCCATTTCACTATCTTCAGCCAGAGACCGCCCACGCCGATGAGACCGAACAAGAAAGCAACCAAGGGTTGAAACAACAAACCTCTAAATAATGAATGTTTAAACAGTAGCCCGTCGCCGACAACGATAACCCCTCGCGGCAGCTTGTTTTTCAACGCTTCGATGCGGGATTGCATATCGCGCTCAGGCTGCGCCAAATGATCCATATCTATCCCCGTTTTGTTTTTCTAATCTGATAAAAAATGATGGTTCATTGCAAACCGGCGTTTATCTTTTCAGACGACCTCAATCCACCAAACTCCCGCTCGGATTCAAAATCGCCTTAAACGTATTTCCCTCCAGCGACACCAGCAACACCGCGTCGCCCTGTTTCAACACTTCGTCGGAATCCGGTTCTGCCATCACATAATGCTGCTGCCCGTACACATCCTTCACCCGCACCTGCGCTGCGCTGCCTGCCCGCGCCTCGCCCAGCACCACTGTGCCGATGCGTCCGATCAGGCTTTCCTGCGAAACGGCGGTGGTTTCGTCTTTGGGCATAATTTTGTACAGCCCGCCCGCTGTCAGGCGCACCAGCGGCAGCGAGAGGAACCACACGGCTACTGCCGCCAGCCATCCGTTCAGATAGCTGCCGAACACGGCGGCAAAGGTCGTCTGAAACAGGTAGCCCGTCAGTCCATACACGGCAAGGAACACGACCATCAGCATCAACACCGGCACGCGACCGACATACAGCCAGCTCAGAAACCTGACGAACACGCCCGCGTCCGCTGCGTCCAGCCCGACTTCGGCATGCGCAGTTTCGGTCAAACTGTCGGGTAGCAGGTTGTCCAGCCAGTCGCTGATGCCGCCCGCCAGCATGGAGATGACTTCCAACACGCCGAGCAGAACCATCAGCGCGATGGCGATGCCGAAGATTTCCGTTTCGGGGGCGTTGATTAAATTCCACATTATCGTGTTCCTTTTTATTCTTGCATTTCAAAGGGGTATTGGGTTTTCAGACGACCTCTCCGCTCTCAATCTCGGCGCGGCATTCAATCGGAAAGTTGACCGAATTGGCGATGAAACACAGGCGGTGCGCTTCGTGATGCAGTTCCAAAGCTTTGGCGCGGTCGCTTCCTGCGGCGATGGTAACGCGCGGCTTCAATACGGCGGAGACGAAACGCCCCGCGCTCCCATTCCCGCCTTCGTCCATTACTGCTTCGGCGTGGTCGGTGTAGGCGGTAACACAGATGCCCGCGTCGGCACACAGGTGCAGGTACCATAGTTTGTGGCAGGCAGAAACGGCAGCCAACAGCATTTCTTCGGGGTTCCAGCGGCCCGCATCGCCGCGGAAGGCCGGGTCGGCGGAACCGTGCAGGTCGGGCTTGCCCTCGGCGGAAACGGTAAAGTTGCGCAAATAAGCGGTGTAGGACGAAGTGCCTTCGCCGAGATTGCCCGTCCATGTTGTCGCGGTGCGGTAGGTGTGTTTTTTGCTCATTTTGACATTCCTTTCAATTATTTACTGTTCGCAGCAATAAAAACGGTATCTGCCTTGCAACGCTAACTCTAGTTGAGCCAGGCATAAGCCGATGCGCCCGCCGCCAAACTAATGCCCAGCCACAGCAGGATTTTGGTTTCCGCCCATACGTCATCCCAATACCGCCCCCGCAGCGCGCTGATAATGTCGGGGGTGCAATAGAATTCGACGCATTCTACAAATTCGTCCCAATCCTTAAACATCACAAAGTAAAGCAAGACGGCGGTTAGCAAGCCGATCAAGATGGCAAAAATCATGAAATTCCCCTATTTTTCAGACGACCTGTGCGTATCGTAAAGAAAGGTCGTCTGAAACCGCTCCTAACTTTTCCCTAAGTCCTGCGTGTTTAAATGTCTATACCGACAACAGACGCAAAGGGAACGAAATGAAACATTCTCAGTCGCAATATACAAAGCCGTCCAAACCGCTTTTGAAAAAATTGCTGCTTCCTGTCGCCGCTGTTTGCGCCATTTTTCTTGCAGCAGAAGGTTTCGACCTTTACGAAGACTACGCCCAATACCGCATGGAGACAGACCCTGCGTTCGCGCAACACCACGACCGCGCTTTGTCCATCCTGCATAACAGAGGCTACAAAGTCCACGATTCCGACACCGACCTCTATTGGGCAAGACCCGTTTTGGAATTTGAGGCCTACAAAGGCAGCTTGGAATACAAAATCGTGATGTCTTATCCCGATTTGAACATTCTCGTAGAACGCGTCGATTTATAATCCGCTTCCGAATATTCTTGATTTGACTTACCCCACGTCCCGAAAGGATACGACATGAAAAAACTCTTACCGGTATTACTCTTAGGCAGCATCGCACTGACCGCTTGTGCCGCCCCTTATCCTTACGACTATTACGATGACGACTATCGTACCGACCGCTACGAGCAGCGTTATGACCGTTACGATGACCGCTATGAGCGCGATTACGACCGTAATGACGACTACCGTTACCGCGACGGCAAGTATTACGATGACGACTACATCGAACACCAAATTTACAGCGATCCGTCTTTCGAGCAAAAACGCGCACAAGTGATGCGGATACTCGAACGACGCGGCTACCAAGTTCACGAAATCGAAGCCGATGACCGCCGCGGCCGCCCCGTATTGAAAGCCGAAGCCTTCAAAAACGGACGCGAATACGACATCGTCTTCTCATGGCCGGATTTAAGGATTATCAGCGAACGCATCGACTACTGATTCGTTCCGCCACACGCCGCAAGGACAAGCTCCGCGCGGCGTTTTTCTTTTCAGACGACCTTATTTGTTAGGAAGGTCGTCTGAAAACTTATTTTCCCGCTTTCAAGTATTACATCTGTATTTTAGTGTACCTTTGGCAGACGGTTTACGGCAAAGTGCCATTCATCGTCTCCCATAATGCCGAGAAATCCGAAGTCTTGTAGATTCAAGCGATCAGCAAGTTCTGCCCGTAAGTTATCAAACTCCGCTGGAGGAGGCTTCGGAACACTGCGCCACGTCATCGGGACATCGGAAATTTCTTGCACAATAAGCACAGGATGGCAGACATTTTTCGGAATCAGCGCAATCCTCAGGCAAAAGTTGGTTTGTCCACAACGGCAGAATGCAGATGCAACACCTTTAAATTCGCCAAGAGTAAGGGAATATAGTTTTTTACCGACAAAAATTTGTCCGTCAGTATGAAAAATGATCGGAATCCCCCTATTCTGACGCCATAAGAAATACAACATCAGAAGCAGTACGATAGCGGACAAAACATAAAACCAGTTTGGAGGATTGAAAACCACTAACACAAACAGAAGAATGCTGCCTGCCGCTGCCACAGGGCGAAACAGGGAATGCTTCCGAATTAGGACAAAGGGTTTGTGCATAAATAATACCGTTCCCATTTACAATTTAACGAAGCGTTTCCGTATCAACCTGTAACCTTCATCGTACCGTTTTCAGACAACCTTTCCGACAAAGGAGGTCGTCTGAAAACTTATTTCCCAGCCTTCAACGCTGCCAAGCGTTCAGCAATACGGTTGTTGCGGCTCAAGTCTTCCAATTCCTTCAATTTTGCCAACTGCGCGGCATCGGTGCTGCTGTGTACCGCGTTCTGACGGCCCATCACGCGATCGAAGGCGTTGCCGCTTTTTTCGGCATCACGGGCGATGCGGTTAAGGTCGCTGCCACCTGCCGCTTTGCCTGCGCCAGCGTTCTGCTGTGCGGAGCGCCAGTCTTGCAACTGCTGCTGCATCTCGCGTTTTTTCGCCTGCAAGGCGGCGATAAAGCCTTCAAGTTCTTTTTCCTGCGCGGCACAGTCGGCGATGGTGTTTTCCAAAACAGGCAGGCGCGCTTCGATGTCCATCTGTTCGGCGATGCCCGCCTCTGCAAGGTCGTCGCGCCCAGCGGCTACGGCGGCTTGCAGGTTGGCATCGATGGCTTCGTGGCGGTTGCTCTCATCCGCCATTTTCTTGGCGGCAAGATGTTTCTGCGCCAACACTTTGCCCAACTCGGCACGCACTTCGTCCACCGCCCGCTCGATTTCGCGGATGCTCTCGTTCATGACTGCCTCAGGCGCAAGGTTTTCCGCCGCATCAATCAGGGCATGAAAACCGCCGCTCACCAGACGGCCCACTCTGCGGGATAGGGTTTCGCTCATTTGGATTTTCCTTTCTTTATGAAATCATGAGAAATATTGTGTTTAGCCGGCATCCGATTGTGCCAACCAGTCGTAACATTGCTCCCATGACAATGTTTCGTTTTCGTCTTCTTTGCCTTCCAGCAGGGCTTGTTCTAAAGCTCGTCTGAATGTGGCGCGGGTATCCGGGCGGGTAAACCAAGCCGACAATCGGGCGGCGAATTGCGTTCTATTCGGACAATGCTCGGGCAGATAGCAGACTTTGTACCAATCCGGCTCGTCGCTTCCATACGGAATTTCTAAATACAAGTCGACAAATTCGCGTAAAGCTGCCGTTTTATCCGCCTGTTCCGTCCACACTGCCAGCAGTTCGTCGACAACATCCAATCCGGCAAATTGAAACATATTCAGCCAAACGACCAAGCAGCCTTCGTAGCGGGGCGCGGTCAGTTGCGAGTCAAACCAAGCAACGGCGAAACGTTTTAGCCAATCGATTTCTTCTTTTGTCCAGCATTCGGGAAAATGGCAACACAACTTATCGAGCAACGTTTCATCAAGCGATCGGACATCTTCGTCGTTGACCAAAGCCTGCAAAATACGCGGCAGAAAATGTTTCATGTCTAAAGCCGTCGCAGCGCCGTTGTCTAAAGGCACGCTGCCCAAATACGCCTGCAACATATCGACAGGAATCTCGCGTAACGGATATTCCAACAACGCTTGTTGGAAATCTTCGGGAGAGCAGCTATTGCAAGTGCAGATATTCAGCGGGAAGCGCACGCTGTAAGGTGCAAATAATTCGTATGCTTCTGCTATCCATTTTTCCATCTGTTTGCCTCTGTCTTTGATGTCCGACATGAACATGAATGTTTAAGAATGAGAGGGAAGGGGATTTCAGACGACCTCAAACCTTACACTACTTGCTATGCGTGATTGCTTCCAGCCGACCGTTTGCTCCGATAACGGCGCGGAAATTACCGCCCAATGCTTTAGGTGGTTTGCCGCTGATAATCCAATGTTCCCCGTCTTTTTTCACCCGATACGGCTTTTGCGCTTGAGCGGTTTGTTCACCGTAATGCTGTGTCACATAAATTTCGATCAGCCACAGGACTTGCTGCTCGGTAACAGGTTGTGCGCCGCCGTCCGCGCTCGCAGCCAAAGAGGGATAGATGAACATACAGATCAGAAGCCAATGGTGGATTTTCATATTTCAGTCAGCCTTCCATTTACGCCCTAAACCTCGCCTGCCTGCTGCACAATCTTTGCCAGTTTCAAAGTATTTTCAAGTTGTTGCAGCACGGTATCGTCGTATGCCGCGCCTTTGCCGGTTACGGCGAGCTGCAGGATGCTGTCGGTCAGGCGGACGATGCGCCACATCAGTTCGCGTTCGTATTTTTTCAAATCGTCGAGGTCGGCTTCTTCGGGTAGGTCGGCGGCGAGTGTCGCGCCCAAGTCGGGCAGCTGCTCAAACAATCGCGCCACGATATGCGAATGCGCCCCCGCCTGCTTTTCCGCGTGCAGCACGTCATGTTTCGCCGCTTGGAAAAACTGCTCCTGCGCCGTCAGCGCGGAACCGTAATCGCGCGTCTGAGTATGCGCCAAACGCGCCTGCTTGAGCAGCTCGCGGATTTTTTCAGACGGCGTATTCGCGCCTTCTATTTTTAATTCGGCAATAAAATCAGCGTCTTCCTGAGTAATTCTCACGCTGACTGGGATACGGTTTGTTGCATTCATATTCGTTTAATTTGTTTTGTATTCATTTGAATACAAATGTACAGCATGAAATGACAATATGCAATATTCAAAACAGTTTAATTATGTAAATACCGGCCCATCTGAGAAACCATCCCTATCCGCCCCTTGTTTTCAGACGACCCTAACCCCTTATAAATACAAACAATCGACATATCCAAAGTCATAACAAATGCCGTATAATCAAGCCCCAAGTTTATCCAGCCCTTAAGGTCGTCTGAAAACCATGCACTCAACTTACGCTACCGTACAGCGCGATTTGCTCGAAGCCAATCACCTTTCTCCCGAGCTGCTCGCCAAAAGCCTGAGCATCATCGGCGCGCATCACGTCGATTACGCCGACATTTACTGCCAGCGCACTGCTTTTGAGAGCTGGCATTTGGAAGAGGGCATCGTCAAATCGGGCAGTTTCCAAATCGATCAGGGTGTGGGCGTGCGCGCTGTTTCGGGTGAAAAAACCGCTTTTGCCTATGCGGACAGTTTGTGTATCGATTCGATTAACCGCTCCGCCCAAGCCGTCCGTGTTATCGGTGCGGCAGGCGGTGAAGCTTCTGTCAAAGTGCCGTCCGTTGCACACGGCAAATCCGTTCATGCGACGCTGAATCCCATCATCGGTCTCGACTCCGCCGCCAAAGTTGCCTTATTGAATAAAGTGGAAACGCTTGCCAAAGCCGCCGATCCGCGCATTGTGCAAGTGATGGCGGGACTGACCTGCGAATACGACATGATTTACATCGCCCGTCTTGATGGCAGACACGCGGCGGATATTCGTCCGATGGTGCGCCTGAACGTTACCGTCATCGCCAAACAGGGCGACAGGCGCGAACAGGGCAGCGCGGGCGGTGGCGGGCGATACGACCTGGCTTATTTTGATGAAAACCTCGTGCGGCAATTTGTCGATTCCGCCGTCAAACAAGCCCTCATTAATCTTGAGTCGCGCCCTGCACCCGCAGGCGAAATGATCGTCGTTTTGGGCAACGGCTGGCCGGGTGTGTTGCTGCATGAAGCGGTCGGACACGGCTTGGAAGGCGATTTCAACCGCAAAGAAACCAGCGTCTTCTCAGGCAGGATCGGCGAGCGCGTTGCCGCCAAAGGCGTTACCGTCGTTGACCAAGGCGACATTGCCGACAGGCGCGGCTCGCTCAATATCGACGACGAAGGCAACGAAACACGCCGCACCGTATTGATTGAAGACGGCATCTTGGTCGGCTATATGCAGGACGAAACCAACGCCCGCTTGATGGGTACGCAATCCACCGGCAACGGCCGCCGCGAAAGCTACGCCTCCGCCCCTATGCCGCGCATGACCAATACCTTCATGGAAAACGGCGGCTACGAACCCGACGAAATCATCGCGTCCATCGATAAAGGCATTTACGCCGTCAACTTCGGCGGCGGACAGGTGGACATCACCAGCGGCAAATTTGTCTTCAGCGCATCCGAAGCGTGGTGGGTCGAAGGCGGCAAACTGCAATATCCTGTCAAAGGCGCAACCATCATCGGCAACGGCCCTGAAGTGTTGAAACATGTTTCCATGATAGGCAACGATACTGCGTTGGATAGCGGTGTCGGCGTGTGCGGTAAAGACGGGCAGAGCGTTCCTGTCGGCGTCGGACAACCGACCTTGCGGATTGATGCTGGATTGACCGTCGGTGGCAGTGAGATTTAAGGCAGGCGCAAAGTCAAACGTCGTCTGAAAACTGTATTTAGGGTTTTCAGACGACGTTTTGTTTTCAGAAGGTTCAGGACTAAGCTTCATATTCAAAACACAATCTTCGCCTCCGCCCTCCTCTGCCATTGATATAATAATCACTTTTTCAGACGACCTTTCCCCATGAACATCACCCAAATCCTCTCTCAAGAACTCTCCGCCACCGCTGCGCAAATCACCGCCGCCGTCGAGCTTTTGGACGACGGCGCGACCGTGCCGTTTATCGCCCGTTACCGCAAGGAAGCCACGGGCGGGCTGGACGATACGCAGCTGCGCCAGCTTGCCGAGCGGCTGCAATACTTGCGCGAGCTGGAAGAGCGCAAAGCCGTTGTTTTAAAAAGCATTGAAGAGCAAGGCAAGCTTTCAGACGACCTCAAGGCGCAAATCGAAGCCGCCGACAACAAAACCGCGCTGGAAGACCTGTACCTGCCCTACAAGCCCAAACGCCGCACCAAGGCGCAAATCGCGCGCGAACACGGTTTGCAGCCGCTGGCAGACGTGTTGCTTGCCGAGCAGCCGCAGGATGTGGAAGCAGCCGCGCAAGGCTACCTGAACGAAAACGTCCCCGACACCAAAGCTGCGCTGGACGGCGCGCGCGCGATTCTGATGGAGCAGTTTGCCGAAGACGCGGAACTCATCGGCACGCTGCGCGACAAGTTGTGGAACGAAGCCGAAATCCACGCGCAAGTCGTTGAAGGCAAAGAAACCGAAGGCGAAAAATTCAGCGATTATTTCGACCATCACGAACCCGTCCGCGCCATGCCCAGCCACCGCGCGCTGGCGGTTTTGCGCGGCCGCAACGAAGGCGTGTTGAACATCGCGCTCAAATACCAACCCGACGACACGCCGATTACGCAGCAAAGCGAATACGAGCAACTCATCGCCCGCCGTTTCAAGGTTTCAGACGGCCACAAATGGCTGCGCGACACCGTGCGCCTGACTTGGCGCGCGAAAATCTTTTTGTCGCTGGAGCTTGAAGCCTTAGGTCGTCTGAAAGAAGCCGCCGACACCGACGCGATTACCGTGTTCGCCCGCAATCTCAAAGACTTGCTGCTCGCCGCGCCCGCCGGACGGCTGACCACTTTGGGTCTCGACCCCGGCTACCGCAACGGCGTGAAATGCGCCGTGGTGGACGATACGGGCAAGCTGCTGGATACCGTCATCGTCTATTTACATCAAGAAAACAATATGTTGGCAACGCTGTCGCGCCTGATTAAGCAGCACGGCGTGAAGCTCATCGCCATCGGCAACGGCACTGCCAGCCGCGAAACCGACAAAATCGCGGGAGAACTGGTGCGCGGAATGCCCGAAAACAGCCTGCACAAAATCGTCGTGTCCGAAGCCGGCGCGTCGATTTATTCCGCGTCCGAACTGGCGGCGCGCGAGTTTCCCGACTTGGACGTTTCCCTGCGCGGCGCGGTATCCATCGCCCGCAGGCTGCAAGACCCGCTTGCCGAGTTGGTCAAAATCGACCCCAAATCCATCGGCGTGGGCCAGTATCAGCACGACGTGAACCAAAGCCAGCTCGCCAAATCGCTGGACGCGGTGGTCGAAGACTGCGTGAACGCCGTCGGCGTGGACGTGAACACCGCCTCCGCCCCGCTCTTGGCGCGGATTTCCGGTTTGAATCAAACCCTTGCCCAAAACATCGTCGCCTACCGCGATGAAAACGGCGCGTTCGACAGCCGCAAAAAATTGCTGAAAGTACCACGTTTGGGCGAAAAAACCTTCGAGCAGGCGGCGGGCTTTTTGCGGATTAACGGTGGCAAAGAGCCGCTGGACGCGAGCGCCGTCCACCCCGAAGCCTATCCCGTCGTCGCCAAAATGCTGGCGCAACAAGGCATTACCGCCGCCGAACTCATCGGCAACCGCGAGCGCGTGAAGCAAATCAAAGCGTCCGACTTCACCGACGAACGCTTCGGCCTGCCGACCATTCTGGACATCCTGTCCGAGCTGGAAAAACCCGGCCGCGACCCTCGCGGCGAGTTTCAGACGGCCTCCTTCGCCGAAGGCATCCACGAAATCAGCGATTTGCAAGTCGGCATGATACTCGAAGGCGTGGTTTCCAACGTCGCCAACTTCGGCGCGTTCGTGGACATCGGCGTCCATCAGGACGGCCTAGTGCACATCTCCGCCCTGTCCAATAAGTTCGTCCAAGACCCGCGCGAAGTCGTGAAAGCCGGCGACGTGGTGAAAGTGAAAGTGCTGGAAGTCGATGCCGCCAGAAAACGCATCGCGCTGACCATGCGACTGGATGACGAGGCGGGTAGCGCAGCCAAAGGCAACAGGTCGTCTGAAACCCGACATCAGGAACGCCGCGACCGTAAACCCCAACGCAACGACCGTGCCCCGACCAATTCGGCGATGGCGGATGCGTTTGCGAAGTTGAAGCGGTAACAGTAGTCTGAAGTGCTATTTAAATTAAAACCGTTTTGAAACAAATAAATAAAATTAAATTGTAAAAAAAATCCCGTTTTTTTATCATATCGAAGCGATATAGCAAAAAAACGGGATTTTTTTATCATTTAACCGAAACCCTAAAATGTACTCGATCGAACAATTCCCTCCCGAAATAGATTTCGAAACGGTCCCTGTCTTGAAAAAACTGAATTCCGCCCATCGTTATCTGGCTGAATTAAAAGGTATCTGCCGCAGCATTCCCAACCAAGGCATTCTGATTAACACGCTGTCTTTGCAGGAAGCCAAAGACAGTTCCGAAATCGAAAATATCATTACCACCCATGACGAACTGTTCCGTGCAGGAATATCGGCAAGTCCGTCCAGTCCTGCCATCAAAGAAGTGCAAAATTATGCTTCAGCGCTGCATTGCGGCTTCGACCTTATCCAAGAACACGGAATGCTGACCAACAATCATATTTTGACGATACAGGCCGAGTTGGAAAAGAACCGTGCCGGATTCCGTCAACAGTCGGGGACGATGCTGAGAAACGACCGTACCGGCGAAACCGTCTATACGCCGCCGCAACATACGGATGACATCATTCACCTGATGGGTAGATTGGAAGTATTTATCAACGACGACAACACGGAAAAACCTATCGATCCGCTGATCCGCATGGCGCTGCTCCACCACCAGTTTGAAAGCATTCACCCGTTTTACGACGGCAACGGCAGAACAGGCAGGATTATCAATGTGCTGTATCTGGTTTTAACCGGATTGCTGGATATTCCCGTCTTATACCTCAGCCGCTATCTGGTGCGGAACAAAAGCGAATATTACCGCCTGCTGCAACACGTACGCGATACGGGTGAATGGGAAGGTTGGCTGCTGTATATGCTGGAAGCCGTGGAACAAACCGCCAAGGACGGCATCGATACCGTGCAGCACATCCATCAGGCGATGCTGGACTACAAACACCGCATCAGGGAAAACTTCAACTTCTACAGCCAAGACCTGATTAACCACCTGTTCAATCATCCCTACACAAAAATCGATTTCCTGATGAAAACGCTGAACGTTTCCCGCCCCAGTGCCGCCAAATATCTGGACGAACTGACAGAAGGTGGATTCCTGCATAAAGAAAAGATAGGCAGAAGCAACTACTATATTAATATCGCGCTAATGAATATTTTATTACCAACTGATTGATAAAATTAGAAATTTATTTAAATATTAAATCAATATATTACTTATCTCATACCCGCTGGTTTACCCATACAAACAGGCGTATAGTTCCAAATATTACCAACCCATCATCACCACCCAAGGAGTCCAAACCATGAAACCTGTTTTGTTTGCCGCGCTGATTTCCTGTTTTTCCGTTGCTGCCTATGCGGCCTGTACCGACAGTCAGCAGCAATGTGTGATTTATAAAAATGGTAATGTCGCGGCTGAAGGCGGCTGTACGGTCAATAAGTGTCAGAATGCCGATGCGCAGGTATTGAAATGGAAGCTGAAAAACGGTAAAGGCGTAACCGTGGAGATTGGGAAAAACGGCAAGGTTTTGGTGAACAAAAAACCGGGAGCGAAGGCGAACAACAGCAACGCGGCGGGAATGGGCTTGACGTGTTATGCCGCCGATGCAGACAAGCGTGAGCAGTTCTGCTCGACCAATTATTGATAAAAGCGACATAAAAAAGGTCGTCTGAACATTTTTCAGACGACCTTTCATATTTATACGGACACGCCGACTGCGCGGGCAATTGCCAACCCCTCTTCCGCGCTCATGTAAACAGGGCTTTCAGGGCGGTCGCTGCGGACAATATCACCGTCTCGAAACATAACTAATTCATCAACAGCTAATTGCGACCAAGTTTCGTCTCGGGTCAAGGGCAGTGTGGCGATAACTGAGACTTTGTCATTCGGGGTGGTAACTGCGGAAAAATCAATCATCACGTCATCGTCCAAAAGCCGTGCCTTGCCGAAAGGAGCTTTACGCACGATATAGTGCAACAGCGTACTGGCATGGGCAAACAGGCAGTCGCCGTTGGACATTACAAAATTGAACAATCCGAAGCGGCGAATTTCGTGAGTTAGCGCGGCAACGACATCAAACAAAGTATCGGAATCAGGTTTCTCAGCAAAGCGGCTGCGAAGCCGGTTGAGGATATAACAAAATGCACGTTCGGAGTCGGTCGTACCGACAGCATGGTAATACTCGCCTTGTTCCGGATAAAAATCAATCAAATGCCCGTTATGCGCGAAGAGCCAATATTCGCCCCACATTTCACGCATAAAAGGATGGGTATTGGCCAAAGAGGTCTGCCCTTGCGAGGCTTTACGGATGTGGGCAATGACGTTTTCAGATTTAATTTGATAGGCGCGAACCAGGTCGGCAACCGGAGAATCGGCGCTGGGCTTGTCATCGTGGAACAAGCGTACACCTTTCCCTTCAAAGAAACCGATACCGAATCCATCTGCGTGATGGTCGGTAATGCCGCCGCGGCGGCGGAAGCCTTCAAAGGAAAACATAATGTCCGTTGGGGTATTACAATTCATGCCGAGCAGTTGGCACATGATTTTGACCTTTATTGCTTTAATAGGGATGGAACAATCGGATTATGGTACATTGGACAGTCCGTTTCAATAGACACGATACAGCATCCTTATAAAATCAATATAACTCTTCATAGCAGGACATCCCAATAGTAAAACCGGATTTCAAAACGAAATCCGGCCTACGATATATTCAAATTTATAGTGGATTAAATTTAAATCAGGACAAGGCGACGAAGCCGCAGACAGTAC
>OJLB01000436.1_pt1 | contig 19043 bp, 14 predicted proteins | sample 1596861 | NCBI WGS metagenome assembly OJLB01 (sample SAMEA3904681, study PRJEB24821) | metagenome | biome: Builtin; feature: hospital; material: surface | place: USA | collected 2013-06-06
CGAGATCATGCCTAGTCTCGTGGGCTCGGAGATGTGTATAAGAGACAGGGAGAGGCAGGTCGAACGCCAGCACTGCCGGCGATCCCTGGCGGTTGGCTCATGCCAGGAGGAGGAGGAGGAGGAGGACAAGGAGGCTGCGTTGGTCGCGAAAGATCATGTGGTGACACAGATCCCAGCCCTGGAGGCGGTGGAGGAGGGGCGGCATGAGACAAACCAGCCCATGGCGGATTCTTCGCATACATGCCAGGATGTGGCGGTGGAAAAGCAGCTGGTGGTGCATTTGGCGGTACTTGAAGCATAGACCGCGTCGATGGCTGTAAGAGAGATTGCAAGAATGCCATCGACGTCATAGGAGCTGCTGCTGTGCCTGATGCGGCATGTGACGAGGATGATGGCGATGAGGATGTCACTGCATGTGGCGACGCAGCGTTCGATGAAGTTGGAGGACGTACAGGATGTCCCGGTGACACATAGGAGGCATGAGATGCACCCATACCCAGGGGCGGCCTAGCAATGCCTGGCGGTGGTGGCATGGCAGCACCCGTCCGCCTTGGTAGGCCGCCAAGTCCTGGCGGAACACCACCGATACCTGGGGGTGGTTGAGCCGGTAGTGACGGACTCGAGGTGTGGCCATCAGGCGTAGATACAGCGGCTGGTGACAGCGATGACGAGGCGAGCGGAGAGGACGCATCCTTCGCCGACGTACTGGAGCTACCGGCTTGCGCGCGAGATTTCATCAGCTTTGCCATCAGAACCTGCATAGAGGCCATGTCAGCAGCACTCGGCTTGGGCGCCGCGCTGCTCATGTTGGCATTTGTATAGGCATGGGCACTGGAACTACCAGGAAACGATGGCGCGGATGCGCTCGATGCGAATCGATCCATGGTTGGCTGCAGCAGTGTCGGATGTGTAGGCAGAGTACTCTGGGAAGGTACCGTTGAGGCTGGTGTTTGTAAGGGTGATGGCGACTCTGATGCAGGCCTTGAGTACGTGCGAGGGAACGATGCAGCGCCAGCCGCAAGCGAAGGAGCCGCCGCCGCCGATGAGACTGAAGACGCAGTTGAAGACGCAGGCGGCTGTGCATGTGTGACCGCGGGTGATGTAGAGAGGGGCGCCGATGCCTCAGGGGCGGACTGACTCAACGGCGATGCAGTGTTGGTAGCCGTCATGGATGGAGTGCCAACGTCTTTGGTCCCTGTTGAAGTCGTAGCGTCTAAACTCTTGTCGGTATCGCGCGACTTGAGACTCTGGAACATGCCAAAAAGATCTAGGGACTTGTTCACGGATGGTGACGATGTGCCGCTCTGTGGGCTTCTCGTCTCGCCCTTCACGTCGAAGAAGCGTGCAAAACGACTGCTATGCTCACTTTCGGTCTCTTCATGCGCCAGGTCCTGATACATGCTACGCTCTGAACGCGCACCACGAAGCTCGCTGCGCGCGTTTGACTCGCCGCGTTCGGCAGCTTCACGGCGGTCATTCTCACGCATCTGCGCCTTGAAAGCTTCGATCGACTCGACCCCCGTGGGTGCAGGCGTTGAGCGCGATGAATGCGAACGAGCAGGAGCATCTTTGGCCACGTGGGCCTCATCCTGCATCCATTCCGGCATGCTTTTGGGACCATGTGCATCCATGGGCGCCAGCGCCGATGTCACAGATCCCGCAGAAGCAGCATCTGATGTAGATGCTGATGACGAGTGCAATGGTACGGCCAATGTCGCAGCCTCATTCGTTCGTCGCCAGGTCCGCCCATCGTCTTCCACCTTTCTAGAGCCGGCGTCAGATTTGCTGCCGCCGGTGCGCGTGCGCGAGTTTGTGGACGTGGCGGGAACAAAGTCCGCTGGCTTGAAGCCCACATTACGTCGCTCCGAGCCAGCATCATCAAACTGACCACGGCGTCCACGTAGTTGTGGCTCTCGCCGGCTTGACGTCGCGTTCATACCCTCATGCAACCCATCGCGGCCATCCTTCCGTCCATCTCGCTGCCCCGCCTGCTGCAAAGATGAAGAAAAGGGTCGTGGTGTATATGGTTTCCATGATCCATACCAAACTTCCAGTGGCACCATGCCTTCCGGCATACACACTAATGGGCTGTGCGCAAGCCATAACAACGTTTTTGTATCATACTTATATGCCACTCGTTCAGCTGGCGATGCAGGTGTCTTGGCTGATAGCATTAGCAACAACAGGGTTTCCTAGATGAAAAAAAAAAACACTTACATGAAGCATCGCCCGTCATTTTTGTTCGTAGGAGGAAAGAGCCAACAATGCGACTTGCTTGTCCTCAAGAACGTACGTGTGGGTGATTCTCTTTTTTTTATTTTTGTTTGGAAGCGAGATTTACAAGGAGCACAAGTCCTTCAAGTTCAAGGCAGTGCAAAAGTAAAGGATTCCTATTACAACAGAGTAGTTGGATCTAGTGACAAGACCAGGCCGCACGTCAACAGTAGCGCGCCCAAGAATATTATGAGGAGGGAACCGAGTCACGTCAATGTGAGTGTGTGTTGCAGCGCCGGGCGCCGTGCCTGCAATGCACTACGCACTCTGATCGATGAGAAACGGCGTGGCACGAGATCACGTGATATACACCGCACGTCAGGGCAGCGCCGATGATCACAAGATCGATCGTTCGTCGAGGGAGGCAAGGCCAGCGCAAGCCCTCGTTGCAGTGACTACCTACTCCGTGCACCTGTGCCTTTCATATCATTGTGCGCGCGTCTTTGATACGTGCGTACTGCGCTGCACATGTCCTCTGAACGAGATGCCGATTCTGGCGACAACACAGGCGCCCACACAGGGGCTGACGCCCGATCGCAGCTCGCCGACGACTTGTTTGGTGATGACTCACCGACGTGGGTGTCGCGCACTGCATCGACGAGAACAGCCGATTCTCACGATTCAAGTGAAGATGAAGGGGAAAATGCGCGTGGTGACCACCAAGGAGATGACGACGAGAATGACAAAGACGACGACGACGACGACGACGACGACAACGGTAAAACAGCACTTGAGTACTACGAAGAAGATGCAGATGCATCGACACATGCGATGCCTGCCGTCGTGGAAGAGCAGACTGCATGGATCAATGTGCCGCAGCTGCCGGTGCGGCGAACGAAGGAGACTCTGCTAGCGCGCCTGCCCAACTTTGTTCGATATGCGGACAGAGCGTTTGATCCAGCTACGTGGAACGAGGATGACGAAGATGAACAGCAACAGCAACAGCAACAACAACAACAACAACAACAATCATCACAACAACACCAACAGCCACAGCAGAACGAGTATGATTCAGCCACGGGCGATCAGAAGGCGCGCAAGTTCCTGCGCACAATGTCCACGGTTCGGTGGCGTTGGAAAGAGGCAGGTCCCAGTCGCGTTACGCCACAGAGCAATGCGCGGATCGTTCGTTGGGATGATGGGACCGAGTCATTGCAGATCGGCAGTGAATTCTTTGACATGACTCGGCATGCTGAGCCAAGTGCACAAGGCACGCCCCTCACGTATATCTACGTGCCGCATGCTGAAGAGGGTGTATTGGAGGCTGAGTGTCCTGTGCGCACGTCGCTGTCCTTCAAGCCTGGCCTACATTCTGACACGCACAGCCGCATCGCGAGTGCGATCCGGCATCAACGAGGTATGCGAGTGGTTGCCTCGTCTGAAATGTTCGGCACGGTGGACCCTGAGCGTGAAAAGGAACGGATTGAGCGACAACTGAAAGAGTCTGAGAAACGCAAGATTCGCGAACGTGTCAAGGCCATGCGAGACGCGCACGACTATGAGGGCGACCTGGACTTGGGCATGCGGCGGCATGGGGTCCGGCACCGCCGTGGGCGCATGCATGTCACGGAATGGTCTGATGATGACGACGATGTTGATGATACCGGTGACCATGAGAATGGCACTGCAGCTGGTGGCGCTTCATCATTGTCATCTGCACATGGATCTGGGCGGCGCCGTGCGTCAGCTGCCTATGACTATCAAGACGAAGATGACGACGATGACGGCTTCATTGTGCACGATGATGAGGACATGGAGGGTGAGGCGGATCATGATCGCGACGCCTCCGAAGATGACATGGATCGCGCTGACCGTGAGATTGAGGAGCACGAGCGCATGCGCCGCGAAAGCAATCTGACATCATCTGGTGGAAAACGTGCACGAACAGATTCTGACTCATAGTATATGTATATGTAGCTATACGAAACTACGCGAATGTGCACGTTAGGCTCTGGGATGCATGCAGATTGAGCCGCCCCAAGTTTAGCGACGGGCGGCGCGTCTCGACTTGCCAGGCCGTTGGGGCTTCTTCGACTTGGGTCTTGGCCCCCCTCCTGGCTTTCGGCGCGCGGCTTTGCCAAATTGGTCGGTACTGTCTGCTGTGTTCGACTTGTTGTGCCGCTTCTTTCCGCCGAAGCCGAACTTTTCGTTCCGCCGTTGCCGGCTCATCTTTGGCGCCGACGTGTGCCGAGCCGCTTTGCGCTCACCGAGTGCCTCTTCAAGTTGCACATCAAACTCATCGTCATCGAGACCCATGCCAGACTGACGCTTGCGCTTGAGCGAATTGACCTTGTCTTCGATTTCGCGCTTGTTCCGCTGGCGCTCCAGCAGCTTCTCTGTCTGGATCTTTTTCCCGTACTTTTTGAGTTCTCGCTGGCGCTTGGCATTTTCAGACGCTTTGATGCCCGCCGACTCGTCAAGCAGGCGCTGTCGCACGCGTTCCATGTGTTCGTCCGTCTTGACCATTTCGGCAAAGTAGTCGCTAGGGCGTGTGAATGGCACATTGGCCTCAAGAACAAGCGTGCGTCCCCGCGTAGCAGCAGCGAGTGATTGTCGGTAGAACGCCAACTCACGATCAAGATCATTCTGTGCATCCGGCACCTCGTCTTTGATTGCCTTGTCATGCACAACGACCATAGTCTCGATCCATGGCATCTTGCTGGAGGAGCCCGGTCCACCGCCAAGACGGATGTCTTCGTAAATCCGTCGAAGTGCATCTGTGTTGTTAATGCGAATGCGATGGTATCGCGAGGCGAGCGCTTCTTCTGAGAGCGTCGCAGTGGTGGGAACGGCATCGAGTGGGATCGACGTATCACCATCCTCGTCTTCTTCCTCTTCGTCTTCTTCCTCCTCTTCTTCGTCGTCTTCTTCCTGAGGCACAAGGCCACTTCGCAGGATACTAGCTGCAAGAGAATCCTTCGGTGCTGATGCACGAGTGCTTGTCATATCTTCTCTCTCATCCCGTTCGTCTGCGTTATCTTCCTCGTCATCGTCGTCCTCTTCATCATTGTCATCCTCGCCATCGACTTTCTCTGCTTCGTCATCGATCAGATCATCGTCATCCTCGCCATCGACTTCCTCTGCTTCGTCATCGATCAGATCATCGTCATCCCCGTCGTCCTCTTCATCATTGTCATCCTCGCCATCGACTTCCTCTGCTTCGTCGTCGATCAGATCTTCGTCATCCTCGTTGCCCTCATCGCTCTCCTCATCGTTACCCTGCAAAGACATCTGTCTCAACATGGCCCTGTCCATCTCGGACAAATCATCTGGACCTAGCGCGCGCATTAATCTATCCAGTCCTTGCTGCGAGATCCCAGCCTCGTCTTCACCTTCATGTAGTGCTTCCTCATCTTCGAGAATCGATGCCTCTTGTTTAGACTTTGCTTTTTCAGCAGGCTGTACAGGATGCGCTTGTCGCTTTGCCATCGTTCTGCACGTCGCTTCTCAACAACAAGAAGTGTGTGCAACACAGGGATCGATGGAAAAATGTCCGCTTGCGATGTCGATTGGCGACACGAGGCAACTCAAACAGTGCACGAGAAAAAAAAAAGGTCCACTGGCTTTTAGCTCGCGCAGCTCAAGCCCACTCCACAAAGTCCGTGCTCTTTCTCCAGTCCCAACGCGGCATTGTCTTCTTGGCTTGCCATGCATCCCGAGACAGATCCGCTCTTTTCATCCTACATCCTCGCCACTGTCGCAGATTGGCAAGAACTGCTATCAAAAACTCATGTACATGAAGTGTACATACCCGTGGCGATCCTGTCTCTCGCTCATGCCGTTCGAATGAGCCACGGCACACGCATGCTGTGCGGAGGCGCACAGGGGCGTTTGGGCCTGTTCCAAAGCTGCGTACTCAATCTGATAGCCCTTTTTGCACCATCAAGCCTGCTTGCACTTCTTCTGGGCATGCCATCGCCCTTGCTCATGTCACCCGTGGCCATCTGTTTGTACACAGTCGTGCATTGCATTATGTACACGACGGGCTTGGGTCATCAACTGATTCGTCTACATACACATCCGGCAGGCGCATTCTGGCTCGAAATTGGCCTGGCTTGCATCGACTCGCTATGCCGCACAGAGGGCATGGCGAATGTCGGTCTTGCGCAGATCCAGCGGCATCCGCATCCAGTGCTCGCACAGTCGTGGACAGCTCAGGTCATTGCAGGCACGCTGCTCGCTGCGGGAATGCCACTCATTGCCTCCGCTTTCCAACTGCACTCACCCATGGGTATTTGGCAGCTAAGGACCCCAGCATGGCTCCACGAGCCGTCTCGCCTCTTGTATGCCGACCTTGTGGGCGGCGCTACTGTGTCGCTCCTGCTTCTCGTGCTAACGAGTGGGAACTTGCACGCAAAACTGCCATGGCTTCCACGTCCTACACGGAGCATGGTTCGCTGGCTTGCTCTTTCACACAAACCCGACATACACCGATCGACGCACCTGCCGTATTTATCAGCCCGCGAGGCCAAAGCGGTGTGCACCGCCGTCTTCTTCGTGTGTCTGCTAGTGCCGATCATCCACCGGCGTCTTGTAAAGCAGCGTAGTTCTGTGGCACGCCAGCAAGAAGGGGCAAGGACTAAGAAAGCCAAGGAGTAACGAAGCAAATGATGAAACTGAGTCGAGCCGGCCTGGGAACATGTGAGAATGAACCCGGCTACCACGCTGGGAATCGGCCTCGCAGCAGAGCTAAAGGCGATCGTACGCCCACACATAGTGATTCGTGTAATATAGGCCTACCACAGTCGGGAGCCAACAAGCGAGTACCGCTGTACGTCTAGGAGCGAGATATCACCCTTTTTCGCGCCACGTCCCGATGCCTGCTGCTGACCGTAAAGACCGACTTTCGTGGCGTTGTCGTCTCGCTTATCGACCATGTCAGCCACTTGTGCATTGTGCACCATTTCAGCAGGCGTCTCTCCTATGGGCGGACGGCCCTTTGCATTGCGCTTCTCTTCCGCCTCGCGCCCCTGCCACGACGTATATTGACGCATGGCGTACGAGACAAGGTACGCGCCAAGCAGGAGCTTGAGCAAGACCAACGCGAGCCATACAAAGACCAGGCCCAGGCAGACCATGCACGCTTGACTATGTTGCTCGGTCCATCGCCGGAGCCAGCCTCGCTGGTGGTATGCGGTGCTGGAAGCCGCAGCTGTGACGCGGGCCGCACGTTGAGGGTCAGACGAGGTATGGACGTCCTTGACCAAGAGCATCGACACAATCTGGCTAGCCATGCGGATGGACACGCACACGAGCGGGAGGACAGCGAGGCCCAGACGACGGATCGCAAGGGGACTCTGGTCCACAAACGATGACTGACGGTGTGTGTGTCCATCGAGAGGCACAGACGAGCGGGGAGGCAGGATATCTCGGCAAAGCACATCGACAAAGCGGCCATACAAGGCAGGTCGGAGGTGATTCTGTTTCGCGATAAATGCATGCTTGAGCCAGTCCACGAGAACCTCGCTAAGAAGCACAGTCAGCACGGGATTCAGCGTGCGGAAAAACACGTTCACGTAGGGATAGAGCTCAAAGCTCGTCGGCAGTGGGCCCATAGCACCCGTCCCACCCATGGCAAAGGCGCCAGACAACTCAAGCAGATTGCGCAATCCAATCGCCGCGAGCACAACACACAGCTGAAACCGCTCCACGATATCGGCACATGCCAGCTGGAACAAGTTTTCTTTCTCAAAGCGCTTGAAGACTGTTGTCTTGATCTCGACGAACTGGTTCGAAAGCAAGAGTGTCAATAGCTGGTTGTCGTAGCTATTGATCGCCACATTGAGCGTCACAAGCTGGTAGAGGAGCACAAATGTGTGAAACACAATGTACGCGAGGCACAGCGTGTAGTATCCAGCAATCCGCAGGTATGCATGGGACCCATCACTGCGCCTCGCGAGTGTTCTTCGAGAAAACAATGTATCAAGCACATCTTGCCCAAATGAGCTACACAGACGGTCGCTGATCTCTAACACACTGAAAATGACCGACAATTTCAGGGTATCTTGGCCACGCACACTGTGGTACATTTTGCTTGCATCTGCGATGCGCGAGAGAATGTAGCATGTCTGTATAACAAGCAAGCCCTTGAGTATATCACACTTGTTTGACACATTCAGGTACAGTTTCCGTCGTGACTTGAACCACAAAAGAGTGTTGTAGCCCCAGCGAATCCATGAAACGACGAAGCGCAGTGGTAAGATCGTTACCATGTACAGGTATGCATTGAGACTCACAAGCACACCGATGCACATCAGCTTCTCGATCCACACTGGCATGGCGATGAAGTTCGATACGCGCTCCCATTTGAACTCTTGCATGCTTTCGTTGCTTGTGAGCAACACCTCCTCCATCAACTGATTCCAAAGCGATGGTGAAGCTTTTGGTGGAGTTCCTCCCGCCGTCGCTGCATCGGTATTGGTGGTATAGGATGCAGACGCTGTCGAAGGGTTTGGCTGTACAAAACCCGTTGGTGCGGAAGAAGAGCGTAGTGCCTCTTCCATAAACTCTGATGGCGCCGATACACCTAGGACGACAAGGATCGTATGGCAAGCTTGGCTCCACTGTTCCCATATGTGCGAAAAAGGGCTTCGGTCGTCAGCTGGCGCCGGCGTACTCGGTTTCTTGTTCGGGAGAGCCGCTTTGGGAAACGCCGAGGGTTTAGGCAAGCTAGGAGTGGTTGGGGTAGGCGCCATACCCCATGACGAGTTCTGCCAAGTCCGTGGCGTTCGTACAGGTGATACAGCGTCGAAGCTCAAGCGCGGAAACCTGCTCTCGGCTAGAAAGGTCCCACTTCTCCGTCGCTCTTGGAACCGTTCCTGGAACCTGTCAGATAACCTTCGCGAAAAGCTCGTTTGCAAGAGCGGCGTTTCCACAGATCGTCGATTCTCGTCTTTCCATGCATTTCGGGAGAATTCTGTCGTAATCGGACTGCAGAATGTCTCGTTGTCTCCTGCGTCATCTTCGTCCTCCCAAATATCCTCCTCACGATTGATGTGCTCAAGATCCCCGTTCCATGTTGATGATGTGCAAGGTTTTTTAGGTGACTCGCCTGGATTCGCTGCTTCCTGCGTCGCCATGACGCTGCGCAATGGGATCCAAGATGTGTGGAAAGAGTGACACGATTCAACAAAATTTCGTGGGTGTGTGAGCGCGTGCGTAAGTGAGCAAGAGTGAGTGTGAGTGAGTGTCTAACTGCATGTGGAGATACATGGCACTAGATCCTCCACCACCCAGCGTAGAATGCACGAATCCACAATGACCAGGTGTCGTGTGTGGGTGTGGTCTGGCGGCATACACGAAGCACGGCACAAGTGGGGGGAGCCTATCCGGTGAGGTGACCACTAACACCATTTCCATGGTATCAGAACATGATGAAGAACGTGCACATTTCCAGACCGTTTTGCGTGCCTGGAATGATTATTTGTCATATTCGGTTCGTCATCATCACAGCACAGAGCCATACTAACACGTCTCTAGCTGCATGAAAACAATGAGCGTCGCGCATCCTTCTATGCATTGCCACATGGGCACCAAGCACTACTTCGAAGTTTAGACACACATGTGCCTGGTCCACCGGCGACGTCAAAGTCGTACACAGGCTTTCTTGGCCGAGTCAACGAGATCGATGATAGGATTCGGCGCAACTACGACGTCCTCTCGAGCATGGCTGATTTTTGCCATTCATTTCTAGGAATCCTCGAAGAACAGCCGTCAGGATCTACGGAGCCAGAAAGGTCCATTCCGTCACGAAAAGAGATGCCACATCTAAGTGTATCTGAACATGACCAAGATCGAGTTCGTACGGCGCTGAAGCAAATGGCGCGCGATTGGAGCGACGTCGGCGCACAGGAGCGGCTGCTCGCGTACCAGCCTATTCTAGATGCTGTTGTGGCGCGGATTCCGAAGGACCGTACTGGAAAACACATCCTCGTTCCTGGCTCCGGCTTAGGTCGCCTTGCGTTCGAATTTGCGAGGCTGGGGTATGCAACACAGGGCAATGAATTTAGCTATTTCATGTTGATACCTGCCCACTTTGTGCTGAATTGCACGCACCGAGTACACCAGCATACTCTGTTTCCTTACATCCACTCCAGCAGCAACTGGCGATCCGCCTCTGACATGCTTCACTCAGTCACGATCCCTGACGTGCTACCAGCGAGCCTTGACCCACATGTGGACTTTAGCATGGCGGCCGGCGAGTTTGTTGAAGTGTATGCGAAGACTGAAGAACGCGGCTCCTGGGATGTTGTAGCCACGTGCTACTTTATCGACACGGCCAAAAACGTCCTGCGATATCTCGAGGTGATCAACCACGTCCTACCGGTCGGTGGATGGTGGGTGAATGTGGGCCCATTACTCTGGCACTTTGAGCAAGACCGTATTCCCTCGGTCGAGCTCACACTTGATGAATTGCTGAGCCTCCTGGCGCATTGTGGATTCGAACTGGAGGAACAGCGAACACTGTCGCCACAGACATATACTGGCGTTCCCCATAGTATGCTTGCGCATCATTATGTGCCCGAATTTTGGGTTTGCAGGAAAGTGCGGCATCACTCTATGGCGCCCAGTGTATAGTCACTTTATTCTACATCTCTTTGTACATCAGCAGGGTCCTCAGCATACGAGCGACGCTCGCGTGCAGCCTGGCGTGCACTTCGCCGGCGTCCATGACGTGCAGGCGACGATGCAGGAGACACGGGACTCGCTGGTGTCCGTGCCGGGCTGTGCATAGGTTCTCTGGCTGGAGTCGCGTGACGAACAAGAACAATTTTGCGTCTTTGTCGGGGTGGCTCCGCCTCTGTGTGCGACTCATCCGATGGGCGTTCATGCGAGGGACTCCTATGCCTTTGGCGTAGCTGCGCCTCCGCAGCGATCATTTCGTCTAGAGATATGATTCGTCCAGTCCGGCGAGCTGCATCCATTCGATCTGTATCATTCCGCGCATGTGGAAGAAGCGAATCATTCTTAGTACCAAGCTGGAATTCATCCAGCTGTTGTGTCGTGGGCTGATCAGCCGAGGGTGGCGATGGCATCTCCCGTAACTGACGCACGCCCACATCTTCATTTGCCTGATCATTATCGTGCTGTGGCGCTATTCGGCCGTTCGGTGGGCATTGTGTGGGTGACACCGACATCATACTACCATAGTCATCCTGAACACGCCGGGCGACAAGCAGGGCCGTCAACAGCTTGCCCCAATTCTTCCATGCACGTCTCTGTGCTTTCTCCCGCTCGTTCTCAGCATCTTGCATTTCAATCTGCCGAATAGCATCCTGCACCACTTGTGCTGATTCGGCTGGAACAACAATACCCGCCATCTTGGGTAGACTCCGGAAGCGCCGGAACTCGAATCCCACAACCGCACCAGCATAGCTTACTCCCAGCTGCTTTGCGGCACGAGCAGCCCCCGGATGAGGAATATGCACACCGCCAGCAGGCAGCATAGAAGGGACAAACAAGTCTACATTACCAAAAGCATTGCGCGGAACGTGCCCGTCCACGACTGGCGGTGGCGTGAAGATCTGTGTCTGCCATTCAGCATACAAGCCCTCCGTTATGTCATCGCCACTGGCGGCGCGCACCTGCTCTTCAAGACGTTTGCCCGTCGTTGTGTATGACCGCTGCTTCACCCACTTGAGCGCAATTTCATTCGGCTTCACTTCCCGGCCTACATTGTACCACTGGCGCATAGAGCGCAGCTGCACAACGTGCGCACGCAGGAATACCGGCTGTCCTTGGAATGTGCCCGCACGATGCGGTGGATGCACAACCTGATCACGGTGTAGATGTCGTTCCAGTACAAACACAGGATGGTCTTTGAAGGCGCCGACACTTGTTGGCATTGGCTCACGTCGCGCAGCGTCTTGTAGCTCAACATCTTCCATGGCATCGCGATCCAGTCGTTGGGGCCGATGCAGTGCTTGCACGACATGAGGCCACCAGTCCGCATACCGGCCTGTGGGCCGCATACGTGCCACACGCGTGTGAAGCGTGCGCGTGTAACGCGCGGTGACATCGCGTGCATATCCATCCTCTTCGAATGCAGTCACATACACGAGCTTATTTTGCCGCTGCTGTGAGGGAAGCGGCTCCATGTGTCGTAGGCCTGTGGGCTTGAAAAATCCGCGCACAGGATCGACTGTGAGCCAATGTTGATATGGCTTGCTGTACACTTCGACCCATACTGTGGGTGGAGTCTTCTCATCCAGGGGTTCAATATAGAGATGGGTGTCGTCGTCTTTGTGCTCTTGAATGTTTTCAGCTTCATTGCACGTTCCAGTAGACATTGATGGTGCTGAGGTCGACATCGACCGTGCGCGAGCCTGTGACGATGCAGACGATATCGAGCAAACCTGAAGGCTAACGACAAGACGCGATGGGATGCCCAAAGAACGACACAAAGCACAAAAAAGAATTGCCTTTGTCTCGCGAGATCCTACGCGTGCATGAGCTGCGATCAACAGTTCAGACGGCGACGCACACGCCTCAGCTGCAGGCAAAAGACGCATGTACGTCGGTGTGGATGTGCCTGGACCTGTGGGGAAAAGAGCCACTTCACTCACAGGGCGCTGCTTGTGCTGCGCTTCAGCACGATGGCGCTTGGTTCGCTCAGCCGCCGACTCGACGCACCAACCATCGACCCATGTCCCCGGAGTCACGCGTCTTGGCTGCCACGTTTCTGCACTTGGCTGTCTCCAGGCAGAAGCGGCTGCAATCCGAGAATGTACATGAAAGCGACCGTGCCACCAGTGGACAAGCTCAGACAAAAACGCCTCGAACATACGCACGCGTTCACGACGTTGTGGCTCAAGTCGAGGCTGGATCGCTTGTAGCTTGCGCAGAAGAAGATCTGGTACCATATCTTGCAACCCCATGCGCAAAGAGACATCGTTGCACCAGCGATTCCGGATGCGCGCAGCAGCCAAAATAGCAAGTGCGTGAATCTGGTGGACAAGCATACGGTTTTTCCGATCACGCGGCGTCGAAGTCACGGCTCTCGGCGTGCCATTCTTTTCACGCGAATTCCCTAGAGTGACTTCAATTGTACCAGATAGATGATTTTGGGACTCCGCTTGCATTGCACGTCGGTCATGCTCGAGCAAAGAGGCGTCACCGTCGCCACTGTTGCCGTCGTTGTGGACATTCTCGTATAGATCAGCGTACGCATTAGGCACAATATCCACGTCATCCATTTCAACTGCATCCATATCAACATCTTCCATTTCGAGATTGTCATCATCATGGGAATCCGATCCCGTCAGGTCAATTGCCGCCTCCGTAGACGTGCTAGGCGTTTCATGAGTCCGACGAACCATGAAAGTGGAGGTAGTTTGCGAGATTCGCACAAGCGGTGAAAATGATTGAGCGCACGTTCGAATATTTTGCCACACAAGAAATCGATTTCACGGGAGGAGCAACGCAGTTATTGACATCTATTTGACAAACAGATACGCGTCATGAGACTGCATGAGGGATACAGGTAGGTGGGAAAAGACCAACCGTCGGGAAAAAGGTTCAGTAAATACATTAAGTATCTTGTACAAAACAGCTGCGAAATTTGATAACTTAAAGAATTGGCAGGGGTGCCGAAGCATTTGAGTCCAGCGTAGGTGGGATATTGTCTAGAGAACGCAAAAAGTCATCAGCAAATGGTGTGAGGCTTCCAACATTCGAGCTCAGGGGGTCCGTATCCAACAAATCCTTTTGCTGGAGCATCAACGCCATGTCCGCATCAACAGGAATAGGCGCCTGATGAGATTGCATCAAAAACATAGAGGGTTCAGGCAACACTGGGTAAGGCATATCTTGTTGCGAGCCTGTGGCAGCTGTGTTATCAACCACTTGTGGTGCAGCAAATTTGGCCCAGAATGTGTCAAACTCCATATTTGAATCAGAGCTGCGCCCAGAAACAGACAAAGTGTTCGAAGGCGCCCGGAAGTTGGGGCTCTGCTGAGCGCTGGACATCCCTGTTGTCGCATTCTCAAGGGATGAACAGGAATGGGACGAGATTGATGGGGTCGATGAAGCCTGTGACGTGGAATCAGCGACACTGCTAAACTCATTCCGCTTCGAGAGTGTGTTAAGCACAGACATAGGCTCAGACGAAGGCGCATGAGTGCGATGTGGCATGATGCGATCAGCCCAATGTGTGACGCAGTTTGTGCTTGAGAGCTGGGCTATATCAATGTCCTTTTGTAGTGCATGTGAAGCGACGCGCTGCATCGCATCGTAACCTTCACGAGCATAGCTCAGAACAGGAGACAGGTACTGAAACAGACGGCTCATAATACACAAGTCTTCGACAGTACTTTCCCGCTCATGATTCCAGCTTGTGTGCCCGTTGCGTTCATTCAGCATTGTGACATGCTTGAGCAAGAGCAGCGCAGCGGCTGTGCACCAGTGACTAAAGTACCACATGCGTGCGGGCACAGAGATTTCATCAGGCACGAACGATTCACAAGCATTCCCACAGCCCTCATTACGAATTTTCCAGCTGAACGCTTCACGAAACAGACGCAACAAGCTTCGCGCACTCGCATAGCATGTATCGCGCGATAGTGCATATGTCTCATCGTCCCAGCCTCGCATGTAGTATTGAAGGTGAATGCGCAGCAGCAGGTAATGTAAGGCGCCCTCACCGAACATGCGATGCATCTTGGCACACAAGGTCGACATGGTCGAGTTGTGCGGGTCCAGCCAAATATTCGGCATGGACGACTGAACTTCGAGAGCTTCATCGTGGAGTTGTCGAATGTACGCATAGTTTTCTTTCTGGGGGATAATAAGAGGGGACGAGCGGCAGAACAAATGCGCTAGCTTCAGTTTCATTTGCTGGTATGGCGAGAGGTACTTCGACCGCTGCTCTGCAGAGCCAAACAAAGAGGGAAGTCGCTCTTTATCGTTTGGTATGAGCGGGTACCTCTTGATGGCCATCGTTGAAAACCAGTCATGTGCACATAGCACAAAATACAACTGCACCCGACGATATGCTTCCTCATATGACATTGACTCAGGCGGCTCCATGTCCAAATCAAGCAGGAAAGCAACCTGAACCGCATGTGATATAATGCCAGACGCAATACCTGGCAACCGCGAAAAAGATAAACACGACAAGACCAGTACCATAATAATAACGAAGTTGAGATTGGGCTCATCGAACACAGGCAATGCCGACAGGCCGAGAAGGGCTTCGCGGATGTACCGCTGGTACAGCGGTAACGAATCCATACTGCCTTGGAACGCATTCAATTGCGCATCACGAGAAAATACGACCACCGTCGCACATATAGACAAGCTAACCGCAACTGAGTATATGTAGCGCGACAAATCACTCAAGCACAATTGGTTAAAAAAATCACTTTTTTCTCGCAACGCATCTTGAAGAAGAACAATGTCACTCATGCAGCTCTGAAGGTAAGCCTTGTCCAGAATGCCATTGATACATTGTACTTCATGCCGAAACGAATCGAAAATCCCATCAAGCAAAGGCGCAGGTGGCATATGGTGGAGCATGCATAGTAGCACACGACGGCGTTGATGTACGTCAGTCGGCTGTAGGAACATGCTGAGCATGCTTGATACATTCGTCACATGGTGCGTATTCCACTCGGTCTGTTCACTTGGAGGATCCACGGGTTGCTTTGCGGGAGGCGGAGCTTCTTTCTTGGGCGAAGTCACTGTATCAATGCGCTCTATCAGCTGCTCAAACTTTGACTCCAGCGACGCCATGCGCTGGAGCAACATCATATTGTCCGGAGCATCACGTCCAGCGCGCTCTGGAACCACGCCCTCTTCCCACGTACACAAATGTTCCTCATTCCTGTCTCGACAAGCTCCACAAGGCCAACCTCGGTCGCATTTCAGTTTTCTCCGACGGCAAGAGTCACAGCTATGCGCTTTGGTCCGCTTTCGCGGCGGCATATTAGCAGACCCACCTGTCGATGCATCAGGCAACTTGCGTGACTTTGACACCGGAGCACTAACTCCGGTGTTGTATGTCTGCGCATGATTCGGCGCTGCCGCCGGAAGCGAGTGCGCCGAGCGTGTCTGTGCCAATGACATGCAACTCTGGGAAAGCTGAACGTTGTCACACGAGCCCTGCTATTCAGAAAAAGATTCGAGTCGTTATGCGATGACGCCACCGCCAGTACCATCACCTCCACGATCTACCGGTGATAAGTCACGTGTTCATCTTGGTCAACCGCGGCGGTTACTGTCCAAGACCCCGTAGTGTGTCATTAGTAGTGCGCGCTTTCAGTGGAAGATGGCACCTTGCTGGTGGGCCTCAGAATCAACTTTTATTTCCTATTCTTTAACTCGCTTGGCAGCTTAGGCCAAGTCAGTTTCGTGTAGTTCAACGCAATTTTGACGATCGTTTTTGTGGACACAATTTTTGAAGGTTGGTGACATTCGACTTTCGTGCCTCCCATGCGACCAGAACATGCGCGTGGGCGAGATGCCTACGCGCCTGGCCGTGAAAGATACCGAGCAGACGGCTCATGGAGGAATGAACACAGATATGGCCGCTCAAGAGGATCCTACACCGAAGACTCAAGTGTTCGCCGATATCGTGCGCCACCTACAGATGGCGAGCACAACTGGCGTAGATACCCACGCAGACATTACGATGGGCCTGAGAAAAAACGACGTCGTGCAAGCCTGTCACCCCCGCCAGCATCAAACTCATCCAGGTCAGCATCTGCAGCCACATCTTCACCTACACCTGTGCCAACAATGCCGCCCGTGCCTGACCCGCCGCGGCGTGCATCTTATTCGCCATCAGCTTCGACAGTGCAGCCTTTATATGATCTCCAAAAAACCGCGCCTTCTGTGCGCGGCATAGTTGACAGAGCACACCCTGCTAGTCATCAGCGGTGGCGACCGTTGACAAAAGAAGCTTATCACCAGCGGAATGTGCCAGCTCCTCCATTTCCTCGCAGATCGAATCCCCCAAGGTCCGTTTCCCCGCCCATTCCACCACTTGAACAGCGAGGAGCGCCATTAGCACCACTGGTACCGCCAGAGCCAGGGCCACCACCCAAACCACCGAGCAAGCACAGGCTCGTAAGACCGGACGCTGGCCGCTCAACTTCACCAGGAAGATGGCTGCCAACGGATGCTGGGAAGCGCACCATGCCATCTTCGTCGACAGTGCTAGATGAGCCCTACGAAATCGTGGCACAAGTCGGCGAGGGTACGTATGGCCAAGTTTACAAGGCCAGCGCTGGGAGGCATGGTCGACTTGTGGCGCTCAAGAAAATACGGATGGAAAATGCTCGAGAAGGTTTCCCGGTGACATCGATGCGAGAGATGAAGCTACTTCAAGCTCTACGGCACGAAAATGTCATTCGACTTCACGAGACGATGACAAGTCGGACAGGGTCCGTCTACATGGTGTTCGAATACATGGAGCATGACTTGAATGGGATTCTTGTGCACCCCGATGTGGACTTTTCTGCATCCCACGTCAAGTCGCTTGCATCGCAGCTACTCCACGGACTGGCGTACTTGCATGGACGAGCTGTGCTACACAGAGACTTGAAAGGATCCAATCTCCTGCTAAACAGCCAGGGCACTTTGAAAATTGCGGATTTCGGCTTGGCACGCACATACTCTAAGCGAAAACCCGGCGATTACACAAACCGGGTCGTCACACTTTGGTATAGACCCCCCGAATTGTTGTTGGGCGCGACGCGATATGGAGCAGAAGTGGATGCTTGGGGCGCCGGATGCCTGTTTCTCGAACTGTTTCGTCGTCAAGCTGTTTTTCAAGGGCGCGACGAGATTCATCAGCTCCATGTAATCACGCAGACCCTGGGGCCATTGACGGCGAGTGCGTGGCCTAGTTTACAACATCTCCCTTGGTACGAGCTGATGCGCCTGGAAGACAGCGATCATGCCGACACGACAAGCGCACCTGTAGCGACGGCGCTAACGAACATCAACGATACCCCAACGGATCACGACCGCGATGTATTTGTGCAACAGTTTGGCTCCGTTCTTTCTCATGGCGCCATGGAATTGGCACGTGGTCTCCTGACGTACGACCCGGACCAGCGATGGAGTGCAAATGATGCTTTAGGATGCGCCTACTTTACTACTGAGGCACCTGTGCCTGAAAAACCTGCTCAGTACGTGTCTATGAAATGTGATGTCGACCGCTGTATTAACCAACATTCCCAGGCTTTTAGCCACACTCGATGGCGAATGGCACGAAATGCAGTCGAAACGTGCCTTGCGACATGCCCAAGCTCAAATGCACCCACATGCGCGCAGCCAGTCTCGACCACCATCCACGTCACACGCAGTACCCCACATGCCGCCGGAGCACGCGTAGACATCGGTGGTGTTTGCCCGTCGGCGTGACGCGCGTCGTAGTCACGAACCTTCATGTGGACGTCCTCTCTTGTATTGCGCTGAGCGCCACGTAGATATCACGTGATGTACCTTCCCCTTCCTTCCCCTAGATGTAGAAGAACGACAGGGTCGCTCGTGACGGACAGCGAAGCAGACTGGAGAGCTTCGGTCGTTTCGCCAATTAAGCGTCGGTTGCTGTTACTACGGCGAGAGAGCGTTGGCAAGGAACGAACAGACAAGTGCGAGTGTGGGACGCGTAACTACTAGGTTTTATCTTTTTCTGTTTCCTGCTTCTGTACTTACGGATTGATTCGGATCAGCAAGATGGTTGACACGCAAAAGACGACCCCAAGGAGTGGCACCTGTCTCTTATACACATCTGACGCTGCCGACGACTCCTTACGTGTAGA
>OJLB01000438.1_pt1:7500-18969 | contig 18969 bp, 11 predicted proteins | sample 1596861 | NCBI WGS metagenome assembly OJLB01 (sample SAMEA3904681, study PRJEB24821) | metagenome | biome: Builtin; feature: hospital; material: surface | place: USA | collected 2013-06-06
AGCCCAGAATCATATCTACAAACCTAAACAGTGAAATTTAGCTTCTAAACACTCACTGCCCGACACTATAGATAGAGCCTACATGTGTTAGCCAAGCTCTTAAAGATCCTAGTGCCGCCATGTCTGCTGAATTTGATGCATTAATTCGTAATGGCACCTGGGAACTAGTACCATCATCTCCTCATCAAAAGATTGTTGGGTCTAAGTGGGTCTTTCGGGTTAAGCGGAAACGGCAGTGTTGAGCGGTACAGGGCTCGCCTCGTTGCCAATTCATCAGCGGCCTGGGATTGATTATTTTGATAGATTCAGCCCTGCGGTTAAGCCTATCACTATTCGTGTTTGAGTATTGCTCTATATCATGGCTGGACTCTTCGTCAATTGGATGTCAACAACGCTTTTCTACAGGGTCACTTAACCGAAAAGAGGTATTCATGTCTCAACCTCCCGGTCGATACTCTAATTTTTCTTCTCATGTGTGGCAGGCTTCGAAAAGCAATCTATGGTCTTAAACAGGCTCCTCGCGCCTGGTATCATGAGTGAAATTTCTGATAGCTGCTTACCAATGCCCAGTCCGACACCTCTTTGTTTTGTTCATTTATCATCAGAATGGAATTCAAGCCTATTTCCTGGTTTATGTGGATGATCTTTTGATCACTGGCAGTAGTCCAATCCAACTTTTATCAATCAGTTCAGTCAGTTGTTGTCCAAGAAGTTCTCACTAAAGGATCTTCGAGATTTACATTATTTTCTCGGTCTTGAAGTGATTCCTACAGCAGGTGGTCTATTTCTTACTCAACATAAATACATTCGTGATATTTTTGAATCTACTGGTATGGCTGGAGCCAAGGAAGTTTATACGCCCAACTCTGTCTTGAATTTGACCCTCGGCTGATGCTACTTTATTTCGGCGGGTCATTGGGCAGTTACAATATTTGGCTTTCACAAAAACCTTTGCTGTTCATATCCCAGTTCATGCATCGTCCCTCGCAACAACATTGGCAACTTGTCAAGCGTCTCATTTGAAGGGTTATCCTGGTCTTTATTTGAGGCCTTTAACTCTCACTGCTTTTTCGGACGGGCTGGAAATTTGGAGGATAGGTCCTCCACTACTGCATACATTCTTTATTTGGGTGGCAATGCTATTTCATGGAGCTCTCGTAAACAAAGATCAATTGCTCGCTCCTCCACAGAGGCTGAATATCGCGCTCTCGCTACAGCTGCTTCAGAGGTTTGTTGGGTACTTTCTCTACTCACTGAGCTCGGTTATCCAGCCCACAAGCCACCAACAATTTTCTGTGACAATGTGGGCTTTTCCTGCCCTGCCAATCTGCTTGAACACTGAAGCTTGAAAGCAAGTACGAGCTGGCTGCCAATCCACTAGAACACTTCCTTCAGAAAGATTGGGAGGAATTCATCTATGGATTGGGCTTGATTGGGATGAATTCTGATTAGGGAAGCCGGTACGCACTGGGGACAGCTAAGAACGTGTAGTGACTGTACCACTCTTTTTGACTCACATCGGGCACTCCACCGTCATGATTTAAGGAAGCAGGCTAGCTAGTGCTATAGATATAGATTGAGTCCGGCAAGCTTTTAAGTAAATACAAGGTGCTCCACTTCGAGAATATTTAGTAACTAATTGGTGAAGAAGGAAGGCTAGCTTAAAAGAAGTCATTCATTGGCGAGGAAGACTGATCTCTTTTACACAAGGTCGAGAAGTCCTGACCTTCACTGGTAGTTCAGCAAGCAACCAAACCAAGGCAACGAAGCCGTATGAGTTCCAGCCAATCCATCCGCTTTCAAGCAGTCGTATCAGTCTTTCAAGTGGGGAAGATCAATTCCTTTTCATCCCCAGCGAGCTCCGTTCTGAGAGCAGGTTTCAACTCTCAGCATGACTCTTTGTCCCAGGCGGCGAAGAAGCAAGGAAGTCGAATCAAGGGAGTTTACTTGCTTACTTGTTAAAGTTAAAGTAAGGCAGAGGCTGTTCCGCTGTCTTGTTAAAGTAAGGTAGTGTAAACTCTCGAAATTCTCTGCTCAAATAAGCTTTCCTAAAATGATGAAAGGCAAGAAGCTCCGTCTCCGTCCCTTCTCTTCTGTCCAAGACTCTTGAATCAGTCTCGTCTTACATTCCCTCCTCTCCGCCTAGGCGAAAGAGAGTCCCGCCTATGGTCTACTCAAAGAGAAAGATTGTGGGGCAGATCAATCCATTCCGTTGTTCAGGGAAGATCCATGGAATAGGAAAGCCAAAACGGATCTATCAAAACAGATCTATTCTAAGTCATTCCCAATACGGATCTATTCTAAGTCAATACTGGGTCGATACGAGACTCTTTCTTAGTTAAGTGGGGCTTGAAAGCTGTCTACTACGAATCCTGCAGGTTAAGTAACAAGTTCTCATCCAAGTCAACGGTACAGTCATCACCACTCCATTTCGAATATAACGATTTCTCGTGAGCAAAGAAAGAGATTTGATCACGAGTTTGAGGCGGTCAATGAAATGCTTTAGTAAAGGAAAGATCCGCCTTTTAGCAGTCTCACTTGAATTCTCCCTCTCTCCGGTGGTGATCTCACTTCAGTAGTGGGATGAATCTGAAGGGTGGTCCACGATCAGAAGAGAACGGCTGCTTTGACTCCGGCGGCTTGAGATAGATCAGTTTCAAAACTACAGGTTAAGTATGCCCTTCTCAATATAGATTCTATAGAAGAGTCTAATTGCGAATCCTTTTCAATATAGGAAAACAGCACGCTCGTCCCCTCAAGAGATGCCCGCCCAAACTGAACTACTTACTTCACTTGCGAATAATATACTACTGAACACCAATCCACGATTGCTAAAGATCGCTAAAGAGAAAATGTTAACTTGATTTGTATTATTTCTTTTACGCTTTCATCAGCTTAGGTCCCCTCCTTTGTGGTCAAGCAGGATAAGAAACTCAATAAGACTCTGAATTTGAGCTGTCCTCGGATGTACACCTGCTTGTGGCACCTCGGAATTACAGACTTACTACGGTAAGAGACCTGGACCCAGCGCGTTCGTTGGAGTCGTGGAAGCGAAGCAAGGCTCGTTATAGAGGAAATATGGAATCTTCTAGAAAAAAGTGGAACCCATGCGCCTTTCCCCCTAAGCCTAGAAGCAAGCCAAGCTAACAGAGGGAGGCAAAGCCGGAGTGCAGTAGGTTCCGTGTAGGCAGGGTAGCGCCCCGTAGAGCTTCTGTCGATTGGAAACAATTCATTCCACCCTGGTCAAATGGCTTCAAACGCTGATTTCCAGAATGGACTGTCTGGCAAACAAACAGGTAGGCTAGGAAGTCAGGGCTAGCTTAAGAGGAGAAGGCGAATCTGAAAGTCCGTTACGATTGGGCATATCTGTTCTCTTCAAATAAGGGGCACTAATACGGTTCACTACCAGTGGAGGAGAGGCAAGGCAGGAAGCGTTAGCTCCCTATCCATAAGCCAGCCATTCCAGACCATCGGGAGCAGCCAACCACTGGAGTTCCCGAACTCGCTCAGGTAGTTGAAGGAACTACATTCAACCCATGGCCCACCGAGACAGTACCGCTAACAGCACACCAAGCCAATCTCGATGTATTTAGCATTACACAAGCAAAGCCGCTTCAAGTACTTACTGTACTAGCAATTAGCTTATTCGTAGTGTACTTTAAAAGTGTAACTGAATATGATCCTAGAAAACATACTGAATTCAATCAACAATATCTCCCCTGCCATTCTTCGTTGCTTCACTCTCCTCCTGCTCCCTCTTCTGTCGTACATGTGCTCACCATAAGCCTCAAGATCCGCTTTAAACCCGATGACAGAAAAAGTGGCTCCGGGGGAAGATCAAAAGTATCCACTCCCTTCGCTCGAGGATCTCTATGAATCTGACTCTCATTTTTTTTTTTTCCGATGAGGAAGACAATGAAGAAGGATGGACCGCGTGTACCAAGCGCAAGGCGAGCTAAAAGAAGAAGATACAGCCTTCCCACGTGTCTAAATTGAGCATTAAGTTGGTGCCTCCTCAAAAGAAGTCTACTAAAAAGAAAAATAAAGAAAGAAAGTCGAAGGGTTTGGTTTCTCAACAGCCTATGCCTTTCATTACTCTCGAAGAGCTCATCAAACAGCTAACGGATGAGTACGTTCAGAAGCAACGCACACCTGTAATGCTAGACGAGTTTATGTCAGAAGGATGGCGCACCAGAATCCCTCGTAATGATGATGATGACGAGGATCACAGTCCGATTATCATTGAGTTTTGGGGGAGAATTGATGCAGTCACAGACTCAGATTATGATAAGGAAACCCCCTATTCTTCCCAAAAGAAAAAGAACCTTCGCTTCTCTCTTTAATCAAAATACGTGTAGCCTTTGCTTTCTCTTGTTCTTATCAGTACAGTCAACAATAAATAATCAGCTATTTCAAGAACCTTATCAGGGTGGGGTGAGCCCCTAGCCCGCCTGAAGATACTCATCCGTGAGGATAGGGTGTAGCCTCGGGGAGGAATTAGATCCGCTAGAAGGGCTTCGTAGGGAAGAGAACTGATCTTCGTCCAGGATGTCACCCTTGGACGAAAAAAAGAGAAGTTCTCTCAACTACGTCGAACCCTTTTGTTATTTTTCGACCGTTACAAAATGGGTTATTGGTCGGATAGATCTCAACCACTCTTCTAGACTAATATTTCTAGGCATAGCAAGCTTTTCTATCTATAGAGATAGTCGCATGTAATGACAGATCACAGCTATATGAAAGTAAGTAGTAAACTACCATAATCGCGAGTCGTTTTTCTTTCTTACGTAGAAAGTACTTTACTTTATTTCTAAGAAAGGATTTCTCCAGCCTATTCTACGTTCAAAAATTTTTAATTGTGGTAAATCTTGCTTTCTTCTGGCTACTAGTGGGAATTTTCTCTCAACTACGTCGACCCTCCTTTTTTATTTGTCTTACCCATTCAGGAACTGCCGCGTGAGCAGGTTCTTGTATCATAGCTTGAGTTATTCCCGAAGGGCCTTCTAACCTGCGGCTTTCCTGAGGTTTAAAACAGGGCTGTCAATTAACTTTTTGCTTATTGCTCCCGAATAGAATATTCCATATTACCTCTTTCTTCTTTGTTTTTTGTTGGTTTTGCGAAATCAGTGCCCGCTTTTAACGTTAACGGGAAAGGGAAAGGCTTGACAAATTTTTTCTTTTACTTAAGGTGTAATACTCACTTGTAAATGATTGGTGTCAGAATTTTTCACTGATCAGGTGTGATCAGTCTCATCCGTGTAAGAATTAGGAATTCCTCTTCCAACTCGTCCCGGAATAGGCGTTATGGCAAAGAACAAGAAGAAAACAAAAGGAGAAATTTGTCCAATAGTAACAAAAGGTGCCTCCACAGGTTGACATCCGATCCAACCTAGTAATAAGCAATCCGCCAAAAGCAACCAAAATATTCCTTGGTGAATCGGGCGAAAACTTGAACTACGCACATACATACTTTTAAAAAAAGGTAAAGCCAACAGACATATAAAAACGGGTGCTATTGCGGCTACACCTCCCGATTTGTCAGGTATACTACGAAGAATGGCATGGATCGGTAGGAAATACCATTCCGGCACAATATGAGGCGGGGTGGGCATCGGATTAGCAGGTATATAATTGTCGGGATGCCCCAAAACATTAGGAGCATAAAAAATCCAAATGGAAAAAAAGATAGCAAAAGCTACCCAACCTACTAGATCCTTTACATAAAAATAAGGGTAAAAAGAAATTTTATCCATCTCTGAATGTACACCCAATGGATTATTTGATCCATATTGATGCAATGCGGCCAGATGAAGAAGACTGGCGCCTACTAAAATAAAGGGGAGTAAATGATGAAGACTAAAAAAACGATTTAAGGTGGCATTGTCCACGGAGAAACCACCCCAAAGCCAAGTCACTATGGTATCTCCTACTACAGGTATGGCGCTAGCTAAGCTTGTAATTACTGTAGCTCCCCAAAAGCTCATCTGACCCCAAGGGAGTACGTATCCTGTAAAAGCTGTCACAATCATTAATAGGAAGATGACAACTCCGAGACACCAAACAAATTCCCTAGGACTGCTATAACTCGCATGATATAGACCACGAAAAATATGAAGGTGAACCACAATGAGAAACATACTTGCCCCATTAGCATGCATATAACGGAGCAACCAGCCCCCTTCCACATCTCTCATAACGTGTTCTACGCTGTTGAAAGCTAGATCCACATGAGGTGTGTAATGCATAGCTAAAAAAACGCCAGTCACTATCTGAATGACTAAACAAACCCCAGCTAACGGACCGAACCCCCACCAATAACTAAGATTGCTCGGGGTTGGATAATCTATCAAATGCTGATTAAGTGTGGAGGATATAGGTTGTTTAAGAAGAGAGAATCGTTGGTTCCTTATAGTCATTTCTCTTTCCTATCGTGACAACTCTTGTTCCCCCACCCTTTTAGCGTTCTGGGCCCTACTTACTCAAAATTAGATATTACATATATAATATCTAGTAACCTTTCTTTTACTTTCGAAGGATGGAGTGGGTATGCAGCGAAAGAAGCGCCGAGGGGGTCATCCTGGGTTACTGAAGAGTCGTCCGACCGCTCGGTGACCGAATCAGAGAGGGTTTTACCGCTTTCTCTTCTCTCCAGCACTCTCGGACGGATCATCTTGCTGCAACAAAGCAAGCTTAAGAATAGAAGAAATCTAATGGGAATTTAGGTCTCTGTCCGCTTGGAAGATTCTTCTTTCCTCTTCAGTGAAAGAGGGCAAGGGTGTGTGGGAGAAAGAATTCTAAAAGGGGAGAAGATCTCGTCCACCAAGTGGAACAGAGTGCGACCCCTAAGCAATTGGGGTGGGGTCCATATCATCTTAAAACTTTACTATTCCACTTTAGCTAAGCTAATGTGGAATAGGATGACTCAGCGCGTCAGGAAAAGCCCCTTATTGCCTTGATTGAATTTGGCTTCGCTGCGCCCTGAATCAATCAAAAAGCTTATTGATTTGATTCATCCCATTTCATTTGGGCGAGAGGGAGGCTGTGAGTCACCTGGGCTACGAATTTGTCGGTTGGTTGATTCTCGAAATCACCTCTTGAGAAAAGAAAAAAAAAAGGCCCTCGGGTCCCGACCCACAAATGAGTAGGAAGCGGGGCGAGGGTCTTTCATTAAAGGGGAGAAAAGAAAAGAGGGGTGTTCTGTTCTGGGGGGGCCGCCTTTCGCAGCTTTAGAAAGGAGAGAATTTAAGAAATCTCTCCAACCCCTTAGAAGTAGGGCGAGAGAAAGTTGATATTCGCGTTGGTTTTTCCAACGAAACTAAGTTGTCTTTATCATTCGAAGAGCTCAACACACTCTGATTTCTTTCGTTTCCGAGAAAACTTCGTTCGAATTTCATGTGTTAAGCATATAATCTTCCTTCTCATGGCCATCCCTTTCTTTTCTACCTTCTCTTACTCTTATTCAATTTTTAGAAAAAGGTCCTGCAGGAATGATCTATTCTATTATACGATGATAGCACCTATGATAGAAGCAGGTCAACCTAAAAAAGGTGTATGGTATGCTTTTCTTCTTGAGCAGAATAGATGGCTAGTCCTGACAGTGGTTTTGCCTGCCAAAACCAAGCTAAATAAAGTCCAAGGGTTCCATGATTGGATAGGAAACGACCGAAGGAAGACTCGTCATAAGAATATGAGCCCGGATAATACCCGGAAAGCAACTCCCATCAGTGCCTTCTTATTCTTAAGGGTGTTAGTCGGCTACCATTGGCTTTAGTCCTGTAAGAATGACTCGCCACTAACAGGATCCTCTTTTTATCTTAATCGTCTTGAACAACCCGATAAACTAATAAAGGCCTATCTGGCTTGAAGTGCTCAAGGAGACATCACGCGTTCACTTATTATTCTACGATAAACGATTGAGGCTCTTAAAGCCCTTTTTGGATAACCCTGATGTCCTCTAAAAAAAAATAAGTTGATCCAAACAGAGAAGCGATAAAAGCCTTTTTAGGATCCAGTCATGCCCTTCAAAAGTGCTATCGAAGTCTTCCTAGCAAGGGTGTCAAGAACTGGTACAATAGACCAATCTTTCTGTGGAGTCATGTCTATCTGCTTGTATCGATGGATAGCTTATCGGAGACCGGTTTAGTATTAGTAAAAGCACTATTGGGCGTGACTTTATCGTTCCATAGCGCACTTCGAAGAAAGATAAGAATCCACTATAGCTTGATTTGAGATAATGAACCTGAGTTCACTGAACACTAATGGAATCTCGACTATTAACATCTACAAGCTACGAGTTCTGGCATACTTGACTTTCCTTTAGAAAGGATGTCCTACTTCTATTTTCTATTTCACCGAACCCTACTTTACTCAATCAATCTCCTAATCTGAATCCTACCTCCCTTACTACAACTAAAGCACCAACAGCGGGAGAGCCGACATTACTATAGATGTGCAGCGCTAAGGCTAACAACTCATTCTCTAACAGGAAAAGCAAAGTCCTCATCTACCGCATCAACAGGGAATCCCGCATCTGATAAGGCAAGTCTACTTCCCGGAGCAAAGCAACAAAACTACGCTATTCAAAGCAATCTGCCCAAGGAGGGCTAAGCTAGTCTAGTCTAATGCTAGGCTAGGTGATTCCTCTCTTCTCTATCAATGACTGAAGCTTAATCCAGAGAGAGAGCTCACTATACCACCAGGTTGCCGCATTTGCTTATGAAACAAGAACAGCTTATCCCGAGGAGAACAGAGCATAAGTCGGAGATCTTAGGGTAGTCACTCAAAAAGGAATTTCATCCGTCACTTCGCCCCCCCTTTTAAGACTGATTCCTTCTAGGCGAGAAGGTTAGAATAAAAGCAGCGCTTACGCTTATTCCGACAACAGATTCATCGGTCCCTGGATGCGTTCTAACAGAATAAAGTCCGAAAGTCATCAGGTACGGTTTCCTAAGCTACCTCACCGCACTAAGTCCAGTCTATGGACCTTAGCCCAAGGATAGAGACGGGGCTAATGCTTCGGTCATACTAGATTACGAGGCTTACCGAACTACCTTTGCCGTAACTCAGAGAGAGAAGGCCGCTCAAGCAGAATCCGAATACGACTTTCGCTAAACAAGAGCTCTTTATCTTTACTGCTAAGCTGATCACAACTTCACATTCAACAACAGCAAGAAGACGACTCTAGCCCGCTCCGCTGAAAGCTTTAAACATTTGCTTTTCTCGAGTTCCTCGCCCAAAGGTTCTAGGGTTCGAGAGAGAATTCCTACTCTAAGGAAGGGAAGAAGGTAATCAAATCAGTAGAATGCTGCTTTCCGTACTATCGCTTGTTCACATTCAAGCATGAGTTAGTTCAGAGTCGGGAAGGGGAATCAGAGAAAGGGCAGTTTAGTCAACAATCATGACCATGGGAACATTTGTTCGCTTTCTAGGTACCCCCGAATCTACTAGTCATCGCCTTTGAGCTGGGAAAAGCATTTACCTGGAGTCGGCTATTCCTGATTCAGCAAAGGAAAGAAGCCTTGATCCCAAGACTAGCTGCGGATTGGATTCTTCCTTTCCTTTTATCCGGACTAACTCTAATCGTGATTTTGACTCAATTATTCCCTCTGTCGCAATAGAAATCGAGAATGGAGGTTACTTCACTACCTTTCTTGGTGAAGAATATTTCTTTCCTTGCCTCCGGAGAGTAGCCTTAGTATTAATCTCCCTTTAGTGAGGGGGGTGATATAATTATAATAATAATAAGTTGTGAAAGAATCGGTTTAGAACGTATCCTCAGTTTTAGCCATATCCGTTGCTAGAGTAAGCGCTTGTCCTTTCTTTTTGTGGAAAAGGTTTTTGGTATATATTTCACACATCGAGCTTGCTGGCAGAAGTAAAGCACTATCCACACCCGCTGACTTTTGGTGAGAAATCAACCATTTCCCCGGTTGCCTTAGACCCTCATAAGTCAACTCCTCTTGCAAAGCAAGGTATCGGTGACTGCTTTCACTCTCATTCCATGGGACCGCCTTCAACACATAAGCCAACCCACCTCTGCCATAGCTGCATTCAACCATATAAGAAAGATGTTCTGTTCGGCTGGAGAAGACGTCTACCTCAACTACAAGGGGCACAGCCTCCTCCCCCAATCAAATAAGACTTTTCCGCCCGACAACGAATCTAAAGATTCTCCTCCCGAAATAGCTTCTGCTGAAGAAAATTCCATCCAGATGGTTGCATTTAAGCCAGCAGGAAGTGCATAGCTGTAGGCACTTTCCTAAAATCTAGGATCTATTGAGAACTACGAAGAAGTGATTTAAAGATTTTCTTGGAATGGAAGATCCGCTTGAAGTTCATCGTTTGTTCATCCATCCGCTCCACCTCGACCTCGAGCAATAGAGAACTGGAAGGCTGCGCCCCTCTATCGGCAACTAACTAGAACCCTCTATTACCGAGCAAGTAGAGGTGCCAGGCTTACTGCCTTTTATTTAGTGGAAAGCAGAAGAGGGAAAGAGAGTAAAAAACCTATCTTTTCTTTACCAAAGTGGGGAACGGAAAAAGGTTATAGGTAGGCTTTGGGAAAAGTAGGTGTAAATAAGGTTCCTTCCATGCTTGGAAGAGTATGACGTGTGAATGAGGAAGTAAACACGGCTATATCACTTATTGAAATTCAGGTGGGTAGCGGGCGATCCCTTCTTTTTTAGAAAATGTTAGGTACAAATAGAAGGGTTCTTTAAGCCCCTACTAATCAAAGAACCCTCCTTATTCCCGACATGCTATGGTGCCCCACGATCTGCTCTTTCCTTGATCAGTACCTCTCTCATACAAATGGGTCGACCGAGAAATCTACAAAAGAATCACCTTGATACTAAACCGGATCGAGTCTCGAACGAGGAGCTGCTCCTACCTAAGTTCCCAGCTATCTGAGTAGGTTTGTTATCAATTTCCGAAGTGAATTGCATTCATCCTCCTCTCCCCCCGTCGATCTTTCCGCTAGTCAGTAGCTCACTTGAGGAAGCGAATGCGAAAGAAGAAAGAAAGGGTTTCAATCAAGTTATAGCGTATATAGAATGCAACCCTTATGGACTGAATCTTTATTACACCCTTGACGAGGAAACAAGAGTCATTTACTACATGCTTATTGATACAGGGATGGAGCGTATAGTGCTTATAGAGAATTTTGAAAACGGTGAAAGCGAGGAAAGAAAGAGGCGAATCCACAAGAGTCTGAGAAGCCTCGAAAATAAAGAAAATAAGTCTTCGTGACGCGTCGGGTTCAACGACTTTGAGGGTTACCAATAAGCCGCCCGGGCATTAACAACGTTCATCAAAGGGAGTGGAGCTACGTTTTTCATCATTGGAGACGGATCCCGGGTTCAGCCTTTCACCGCAAGCTCGTGTTTGGGCCGTAGTGCTTGCATAGCTACTTCATCGGATGGGATCGCCCCTGTCTCTTATACACATCTCCGAGCCCACGAGACTAGGCAT
>OJLB01000442.1_pt1 | contig 18877 bp, 8 predicted proteins | sample 1596861 | NCBI WGS metagenome assembly OJLB01 (sample SAMEA3904681, study PRJEB24821) | metagenome | biome: Builtin; feature: hospital; material: surface | place: USA | collected 2013-06-06
GAGATCATGCCTAGTCTCGTGGGCTCGGAGATGTGTATAAGAGACAGGTTCTGATGAGTTATCGAGCAAATGGCCAGTCGACTGGTGTGGTGACCGTTGAGTTTCAGCGTGCTGAGGATGCGTCGCGTGCATATGCGCAGTACAACAACCGCTTGATTGATGGCAGTATGTATTTTCAGCAGCAGGCCGTGTTGCAATGCTCACACTCGCAGAGCGTCCCCTGAAAATCGAGGTCGTGGTGGACCCTGCGCGTGCGACGATGGCTGCGCCTGCACAGCCACAGAAACAGAACCCGTCTGGTGCTGGTAAGAGCGCTAGGGCTGCGAAGCGTCATGCCAAGGCGAAGCGTCGTAAGGAGGCGCGTCCCACAAAGACGCTAGAGGATTTGGACGCTGAGATGGAAGGTGTGTGCGATGGCAACACTGACTCATATACAGACTATTCAAAGCAGGCCAGCAGCGATGTCCAGCCGATGCAGGATGGAGCTGCCCCGGCATCGTAAAGGGAGACGAAACAAAGTCTCAGTGCTCTGTGTCGCGATTGACCAGATGGTTTGTAGAAGATGACGTGCCAAAGCTCTATAAGTATGGAAGTGTGTATCTATACAAATGGAATTTCTACCGCGACCGTGCGCCGCCGTGCCATTTGGGTGGGGGGTAGGAGAGGCGAAACTCTTCTCTCGTGCGTGTGTCGTGCGGAGGCGAATCAAAAAGGCCAACGCTTTTCGAATTCATCTTGTTCACTATCGAGTCGCCACCGGGCGCCGGAGGTGATGTCGAATGTGAAGCCGGAGTCCTCATGGATGCATCGAGATACTAGCGGCAGCGTGCGCAGCCCACTCATGCTTGCTCAGACTTCGCCGCCTTTGAGCGCGGTCATGCACGGTACCGAAGCTTGGAGTTCTTCGCCCTCAGCATCTGTTCTTGAGCAAGAGCGGCAAGAACGCGCTGGAGCGCGGCTCGGTTCGCTCGTAGAATCTCTTCATGCGTGTTCCTCTACCGACTATGATACCATGCAGGAAGTGGCCACCGAAATCCATACACTTCTGCTGCACAACGGCGGGCGCCGTGCGCCTGTCTATGAAGGATTTGGCGAGTGTGGCGGCTTTCTAGCTATAGGGAGACTTCTTGCTGCTGTGCAGCGGGAAAGTGATGAAGCGAATGGCCCAACGAAAGCGCATGGTTCTCAGTTATTGTTCCTAGCGTTGTCGATCCTCACTGACGCCATTACCCACAGTCGAGACAACCTGCTTTCATTTGAGCAGATCCTGGGATGGGACAGTTTGGTTGTGTCGCTGAATGATGCAGTTTCGATGAGTGATCGTGTTGTTGCTTTGCTATTTGGCATCGGCGTTGGCGATGTCGCCGAGGGAGTAAAGCAGTTCCGAGGTGTCAGTGAAGCCCTAGCCAGCGGTCAATGTGGTGCAAGTCAGGATGACGACTTTGATGATGGTGACCTTGATGCGTGGCCAAGATGGAAGACGCGTGCCATCATCCATCCGCATGCGCTATATTGTGCGTTGCGGCTTGCTGACTCCGACACGTCAGCTTCCTCCTACGTTCGACATACCACGTATATCCTGCTCTACGACTTGCTTCGCACAAGTATCCGAAATGCCGTCGTACTCTCACGCACGGCCGTCCTTTCTCGTGTGCTCGGAGCCTGGATGAAAAAGCGTCCGGCACCGTGGGAGGAACGCGTTCTGCGTCTCTTACTGCAAGATGGCATTAAGAATGCCAAAGATATTCGTGCTGTGTTCGCACACTTGCTTCAGACACCGTCCCTTGATGCCAATTGCGATCTGCTTGATCTCTTGTATGATATAGCGTTGGCCGTCCATCGACCTTCATCGCTTATGTTTGAAGCGTTTGATGAAGCGTCGGCATCGACCACGGCTGGTGTGCAACTTACTGCATTAGACCGGCCATTTCCTCCGGATGATGCACGGTCGACGGGGTTTACACTTGCGCTCACGTTGGAGCTGATAGAAGTACAGCACGAGATGCCTGCCGTCCTTGATATCCTGCAGTTGGGGCCTGAGGGTGCGTCGCTGCGTATTTCCGTCGACTTGGGGCTACAGTCACTCGTGTACAAGCCAGGAGGGCTGGGTCAAGGCACGTATGCGCTTCCACGCACGAAGCTGGCCCTCCGGACTCCTCACCACATTGTCCTAACGCATGCAAAATCGACACCGAATGTTGAGTCAACGGTACATGTGTATGTGGACGGTCAACGCGCGTGTACGCTGCAGGTACCGTGGCCTGGTGCTTTTCCGCATCCTGCGTCTGTGTCCCTTGGCGCAATACCTGTGCGCTCGAGTGGTCGATCGTACGTGATGTGGTCGCTGTCGTCGGCGTTTCTGCACGACCGAGTGGTGTCGTCTAGTGTGCCGCGGCTCTTACATGAGCTCATGCCACTCTATACAGGCAACCTGCAAGGCCCGCTCGCTAGGTTTTTAACCTACTCTGGTATGGCGCACATGCAAGCGCGTTTGGATGCTCTTGCCGAGGCCAGTGACCCAGAGACTTTGAGCCAGGCCTACGTCGCCTTGCGTACAGCGATGTACTCAGCGGCTGCCGACATATTCCCTCTGTCTGGCTTCTACTTTCACCTGCAGGCGGCTCACACGCTTCGCACAAAGTCTGCCATTCTTGTCTTGAATCAGGCCGTCGCGCGCATCTCTGACGCTGCACGTGTAGCTCATGGCCACGGCGTGGTCCAGGGCCTGCCAACGGTGCGTCGTCCTCGCGCACTTGATGAGGCGGTATGGGGCATTGGCGGCTGCGCTGTGCTGCTTGCGCTCATTGAGCGTGCCGACACGAGTCGTGCACTCGTGCATGTTGTGCGTCTTTTCCTGCGCCTCGTAACGCATTCGTGGCGTCTCGCTGAAGACGCCGAGCGTTTGCAAGCATACAGCATGCTGGGAGCGCTTCTACGGTCCCAGCTGCATATGCTGACACCGGACATTGTGCACTTGCTGGAAGAAGCCATCATGCCCGACGGGCGGCTAGCCAACATTCCGCTGTACCGCACTGTCCTACTTGACACTTCTCTCTGGGCGCATGCGCCCTATGATGTGCAGCTGGCGTACGTGGAGCATTTTCGCCGTGTGTTGCCACTCGGAAGCCGCCGTTTGCGAGATGTGCATCTTGTTCGGCGCATCATCCAATTTGCTCGGGCAGCGCCGTTCGTCCCCGTCGAGCTCTTGACTGACACCGTCAAAACTGCCCTGGAACACTACTTCCGTCCGCGAAACGTCCAGGCGACCATGCACTTTATTACCATGACGCTTGGTCAGACGGCTCCTTCGCCGCAAGCGCTTGGTGCGTCGCGTGCACGAACAGATGCCGATTCGCCATACCCTCCGATTGAGTGTGCGGCAACGCTGGTGCCTCGGTGTGCAAAGCCAAATACTCGGACGCTCGTTATGGCACGTGCATGGCTCGATGTGCTTGTACGCATGCTGTCCGACGATACAAAGCGTGTGGCGATGGTCGCTGAGCTCGTGCACGCCAAGTGGCTCATGATTCTTGCGCGTCCTGGCCTGGCACGCGAAGACGTACCGAACGTTCTCGAGCTGATCGGCATGCTGCTGAGCGCGTCGCCCTCGCTGGCGCAAACATGGACGCGGCTCGGCGGTTTCCGTGTGCTGGAACGGACGCTGCCAATGTACTGGGACGTGCCGTGTGTGATGCCATGGATGTGGACCCTGTTTCTTGGCACACGACTGCCGAAGTCATCGCTGTTCAGGACGTTTGCTCCTCGAGCATACGACCAGGATATCTGTCATGCACAGGCACTGCGTGTAATAGTGCAGTGCCTGACACACGGCCTTATGGCATGCCGATTCGCACCCAAGAAGCGGCGCGCATCACTTCCCATGGCACTGGCCGACACGACGAGGCTGGCTGTGCTGGAAGACTCCGTCCGCTTGCTCGTTGCGCACTCTCGAAATGAGAGTGTGCGTGCTCTGCTGATGCTCGCTCCGACGCTCGTCTCCCTGCTCCGTGCCACGGCGCCGCGCTTCATTGACGAGCCGTGCAGTCCCCGCGTTGCCGCTCTTTGCGACAATATACTTGACATGCTAGCAGCACGGATTGCCGAGCTGACTCTTTCTTCGCACACGCTCACACTCCTGCACAACCTGCACTCGGCCATGCCAACACCAGATCCGCTGATGCAGTCGCGCCTGTGCATCTCTGTCTACACGCCGTTATTCGTGCATTTAGATCGACTCATCCGCGAGCGCACCGTACTGCGCCACACGCTCGAGCTTGTCTCAGACTTGCTGGAGATGGCCTCGAATGAATCGCTGCGCTCGCTGCTTTTACAGCTCCGCATCTTTGATCTCGCCCAGCTTGTCGTGTATGCGCCACCGAACCTCGTCTCGTTCAAAACGCGCATGCAGACAACGTTAGCACTCGAGCGTAATGTGCTGCATGCATTTGCTGCTCAGGAAGCTTCGACGGCGCTTGCGTTCTGCTATGAAGCTCGCTCTTTCATGTTCACGGATGCTTCCGACCTAGGCTTCATCCAGTGCGTCGTGTATCATGCGTGGCTTGCCCAACGTGCATCGGCCGACCGGCACGCCTGCTTGTGTCTCACGTTCATCGGCGCGAATTGGCCGGACCTTGTTGAGCTTCCGCTCGACCAGGTGCCAGACCCTCTTCCTTTTGCTTCCACGTGGGCGTCTACCTTTGCATCGCAACAGGCGTTCCTCACCAGCTTGTGCCGGAACCGCGTCAAGGCATGGACTCCTCACGTCTCGCCGCAGGTCTTGAACAAGCTCCAAGTACACGAGCGCATTGGACAATGGCATGCCGCGCTCAGGGAAAACGACGCGTTGCGCGCTGCTCGCAATGCACAGGATGCACGCGAAGACGTCGCTTTCATTCGGCGCCAATGGACCGAGTCCCGCGATCTCCTCCGCTTGCATTCGTCACCAGAGGCCTCTGGCAACTGGTGCCTTGATCCCACCGAAGGGCCTGGTCGTGCGCGGATCAAACTGTGGGCCGTGCCCCAGCATGTGTCTTGTGTGTCCGTATCTATGCCACATGCACCTGACATGCATCTGCATGTCTCAGAGCAGGATGCGACGCCCCTCCCGGAACTCGTCGATATCAACACGCCCATGGAGGGCATGCCATCTGATGCACTCACTGCGCCATTCTCTGGACGCTCTGCACACGCGGCCTCAGCAGCAGTCACGGCGCCAGTACCCATTCCGCCTCCTGAGGAGTTCGAGGACAAGGTGCGCTGTATTCTGCGCACACTCGAGCCAGGCGAAAGTGTCGAGGACCTTCTCAATACGTCCCGCGTCGTGGGCATCGATCTGCAAAGTAGTCTCTTGATTGTCGGCACGCGGCACATGTACCTACTCGATGACTACTTCCAGCGCCCGAATGGCGAGATCGTCAATGTCTGGGATGCGCCATCCCACGAACGCGATGCTTTGATTCTGGCTGCTGGCGTGGGTCAGATTACACAGAGCAATGAGCCTGTCCAAAAGTGGCGCTGGGACCGCCTGCGCCTATGCTTGGATCGTGCTTGGCTTCACCGTCCGACAGCGCTTGAACTTTTCTCCCACGATGGCCAGAGCTGTCTCCTCGTCCTCTCCACGCAGGCACAGATGAAGCGGCTCAAGGACATTGTACGAACTAAAGTGCCGCGTGTCTTTCTGGACAGCGAAGCGCTTGTCGAGGGCATTCGCGAGCTTCCGTTGGCACCTGCACGCATCACCGGCGTTGTACTACGCCGCGCACCTGTCGGTCGCGAGACGCTCGCATGGCAAGAACGGCGCATATCCAACGCGGACTACCTTATGATACTCAACACGATCGCTGGGCGCACGATGAACGACCTGACGCAGTTCCCGATCTTCCCATGGGTACTTGCAGACTACGATAGTGCGTCACTCGACCTGGAGCGCCCCGAGTGTTATCGTCAGCTTGACAAACCCATGGGTGCGCAAACGCCATCCCGACATGCCGAGTTCGTCGACCGCTACGAGCAGCTACAGCAAGTGCAGCTAGAGCCATTCCATTATGGCACTCACTACTCGACAGCCACAAGCGTGTGTGGCTTTCTTGTGCGAGTCATGCCTTTCTCGCAAATTCTGCTCAGCCTGAATGGCGGCTCCTTCGACCTGCCTGACCGCATCTTCGCCTCAGTTGGCAGCGCATGGGCCTCGGCAAGCGAGCGCTCTCGCGCAGACGTGCGCGAGCTCATTCCTGAATTCTTCTTTCTCCCTGAAATGTTCGTAAATATGCATGGCTTCAACTTTGGTACCACACAAGCCGGTGTCCCGGTAAACCATGTGGTTTTGCCGCCATGGGCTCAGAATGATCCATTTCTCTTTGTCCAAAAGCACCGCGAGGCTCTCGAATCTGACTATGTCAGCGAACATTTGCACGAGTGGATCGACCTTATTTTCGGGTACAAGTCACGCGGCCCCGAGGCAGTCGCGGCAACGAATGTATTCCATCCCATGTCCTACGCAGACAGCGTGGACTTGGAAGGCATCGACTCACTCCTTGAGCGTCAAGCTGCTGCACAAGTTGTGCACAACTTTGGACAGACTCCCGCACAGTTGTTCACGCGCGCACATCCGCCCCGGCCGCCGCGGCTGGATCCAGAGCCTTGGCACGCAACGGCAGACCTCCTCTTATACCCAGCCTTTTTGCTCCAAGGACGATTCCCCGTTACGCATGCGCCTGGTCCTGTCATACATATTAGTGGAGAGCCCAACACTCTCATTGCATCTACACGCGACCAGATTGTGCTAGCCGGCACCAAGCTGAGTCTCTCATTTGGCTATGTCGACAACTCTGTGCGTTTTATCGACGAAGAGGGCGATCTCTTGGCGATGTTAGAGCACGCAGCCGTAGGACGCATCTCTTGCATCGCTGCTCTCAGTGACATGGTCGTGTTTGGGTCTGACGATGGCATGACGCAGCTATATGCTCTACAGCTCCCGTCACCACATCTCGAAATGCGAGCTTCTTTATGTGGCCATACAGGGGCCGTACTCTGTTTAGCTGTCTCCTCGACGTGGGGCATCGCCGTGACGGGAAGTGCCGACCAAACGGCGATTGTTTGGGACCTGCATCGACACAGATTCGTACGACAGCTAACTGAACCAGATCAGCCTGTGAATCTCGTGGCGATCGATCACCAGCGTGGGTGGATCGCCGCTGCCGCCGGATTCGAGGTGTGGATCTGGTCCATCAATGGTGTCTTGCTTGTTCACCAAAGTACGCGAAGCGCTACGAACGACCCGCCTTCTAGCATGGAGTTCGTTGCACGCGAGTTTCACGTGGGCAAGTTGGGCGTGCTTGTCACGGGCCATATCGGAACCATCGTGCTATGGGACATCGTATCAAACCATGCTCGTGCATCGCCACCGCGCTGGTGTCTGGAAAAAAGCATTATTCACAAAGTACGGGATGCGCCTGCGAAGATCACATGCATTTATTCGCCGTGTGCGTCTGTACTCTGTTCGGGCGACGAGATGGGCCAAGTATATACATGGGGGTTGCCAGGCAGTGCTATTGTGCCACCTCATGTCCAGGAACAATGCATTGGGAGGTGCGAACGACGCTTTGGTTTCCTGGATGTAAAGCGGCTGTGCCAGGGATGTGCTGGTCTGGTATGCAACAAGTGCTCTGGATCATACGCTGGTGGCCAGTTGCGTCTCTGCAAACCATGCTCCATCACGTTAGGATCGCGTGGTATGAGTTTATAGATGTAAATGCTTCACATTCTTCACGAGTCAACAGTCACATTTATGTGCCCTTTTGCGCCACACGTTCCTTGATCTTGGCAATAATCGAGAGGTATGCCTCGCTTGCTGGGCTCTCGGGATACTCTTCCACAAAGCTTTCTCCCACGTCACAGCACCTTGCGATGCGTGGGTCAATGGGGACACTTCCGAGAAATGTAAGTCCAAGCTCATCACACAGAGCTTGTGCGCCACCAGTCGATGGATAGAAGATGTCGGAGCGTGTATGGCAAGCAGGACACACAAACCCAGCCATGTTTTCAACGACGCCAATGATCGGCACATGCATTTTATTGCAAAAAGAGATCTCCTTGCGAACATCCTGAAGAGACACTTCTTGGGGCGTCGTGATGATGACGGCCCCGTCTATGCCAGACTCGCGTAGGAAGCCGACAATTGATAGATGCTCGTCCGTCGTACCTGGTGGCGTGTCAACGAGCAGGTAGTCAATAAGACACTTGTCACTTGTCAGCTCATCCATTCCACCAGTCCAGTCTACATCTTTAAGAAATTGCTTGATTAAGCCGTTCTTTTTTGGTCCACGCCAAATGATGGCTGTTTCACTGGACGGAAGAAGGAACTCGACAGACATACACGACAGGTTGTCCGACACAAAAGCAGGTGTCCAGCCCGATGAAGAAGCGTGTACATACTGGTTCCTAAGACCTAAAATTGTCGGAATAGATGGCCCACACACGTCGATGTCGAGCACAGCCGTTTGTGTGGCGTGATCGCTAGCACAGGCCCAAGCAAGCTGCGATGTGAACGTGCTTTTGCCCACGCCGCCTTTTCCACTCAATATAAGGATCTTAGAGTTGATGCACTTCATGCGCTCACGGATGATAGGAAGATCAGGGTCTGGACCTTTTGGAGCTGTTTGGCAATGGTTTTGATTCGGACAGCCTTGGCACGCATTAGCATGACCAGCGGCGTCTGATTCGACGCCTGGGCAGTGCTCTGGAGCATTCTCTGGAATTTGATCAGGCAAAGGCCGAGCGACAGATGTTATGCCGGCAGCAGGTCCGGCGCTTCCCGTAGGCGGGAGGACTTCAGTCATGGCAAGATCCAAAGACGTGTTGTGCGTCTGAGTGGCAAAAAATGTCGTACAAGATCTAATCTAATGGATGTGGTTGGTCGTATTACAAATGTGCGTGAAAAAACATACGTTCGCTTCTGCAAGATCCTCCACACTTGGCCTTTCATTACGTATTCGCGAGCCACATTTGGACCGTAGCTTCTAGCAGTGGGAATGCATGGAATTGAGCAATGGCAAGCGCATGAAGCAAGCGGCGGCGCGTGTCAGCTGGTGACGTCTTGTGGACCCAAGAACCTGAGCAGATGCAGTAGGAAGCTAGATTGCTGGTATTAATGCGGCCGCAACGACTGCAGTGCAAATCCTGGACGGCATGCTGTGCGACTTGTTGTTGAACTAGGGCAATCAGACGTAACTCGATGTTCGTGCGGTCATATAGAGTATTGCATCTTGTGCAAGCCCATTGGCGGTTCTCGCGTGCAGATATCAGGTCAGGGTCTCGGCACAAGTCAAGAGTACGATCATCGTTGCAGAAGTGGCAAATGACCCAGGGCAGACGGAATGGCAGGCATGGATTGTGCCATTCAGCGGCTGGTGAGAATTCACGCACGCCAATCAAATCAAGCAGGTTGCGCTTGCATACCTGCGCTTCAAGTGCGGCATCTTTCTGCAGTGCAAGGACCCGTGTTGTGGCTTTGATAAACTCGAGCGTAGGATTCGTCATCGTAAGATGCGAGCCAGGAAGCTGCGGGAATGTCCACGCTTCAGCGTCCATAGGCCCTTTCTGCTCCTCCTGTATCTCATTTACCGTTCGTAGCAAGCGAGGCGTCATGACGTGTGCCACGATGTGTTGTGCATTCTCCGAACTAGCGTGCTGTGGTGACTCCTTGTCTTCAGCCACGCCTGCAGCAGCAGCAGCTGCCGATTCGGCTGGCTGTGTGTTTTGTGAAAGTACTCGCATGACGGGGCGCTCAGCGAAACGTGCATGCATGATCCGCTTCGCTTGATACAGTTCATAGATAAATACGCCGATGATCTTCGCGAAGCGGTCTTGCAGCGCTTGAGGTAGGAACGCTTGCATGTTCCAAGCCATCTCGATGTCGACGTCCTCAGGCAGGTCCGTGGTCTCTGGCTCGTGTGCAATGACGCCGCCCATATTTGCCATGTCGAGAAATACAAGATATTCCCAAATGTGCACAATAGACAGGTTAATGTGACGGAATACATCAGGCGTCGTTGCAGCGCTCATGAGGTAGCGGCCATAAGCCACTGCACTTCCCGCTGTGGGGCGATTCGTAAGTAGCAACAGTCGCGAATAGCTTGCGTAAACAACTTGCACACCCAAGCGCCGTAGATCTGCCAGTAGTTGAAGCATAGTCTTCCGCATAAGCCGATGCACAAATCGCTGCAAAGCCGGCTCAAACAAAGCCGACTTTGAGCTGCTTGCCCAGCGCCAAAAATTGTCGGCCAGAAGCGATGCGCATGTTGACAGGCCGCGAGTTTTATCGATGTACCAGGCACGCACCATGCTGCGCACCGTGGAAAATGTTTGAGATGTCAACACAGCATCGCCCAAGTCTGCTGATACTGGCACTTGGCCACGCGCATACTCATCCAATGAATGCGACGCTGTGTCGAGAGCCATCGACGCTGCGCCGATGCCTTCCATAGCATGTACGCTAGCGTTTTGTAGCACACAGTTGAGGGCAAGGTCTGTCACTTGCACCTCGAGACACACATTTGCATACGCACCCGGATTCGTGACTTCCAATGCGTCCCAATCTTCAGCGGCGCCGCCTCCTCCAGGGTGTGCATCGTCCTCGCGCCCACCCAAATCAGGCCGTGGACTCGGTGACCACCACAGGACCATGTCATTTTGCTGCAACCGACGAGCCATATCGAGATCGCTGCCAAAGATGGCAAAGTCACGCGCCATGTTACCTAATGGAATATCCAGGTGCGCAGCCAATTCGATCCAGCGGCTAAGCCACACGGACGTGCGCAGGTAGCAGTTGACCATGCGGCGCGCTGCGTAAGGTTGCCAGCCGAGCGCTGGCATAGAGTCTTCGGCCCGTGAAGCGGGCACCAGTAAGATAGGAAGCTCGGTTGTCACATGCATTGCCGCTTCATAATACGATAGAGGGCGCGAAGTGCAAATGGCCAGGATCGCTGCTCCTTGTCGCGATGCACGTGCATCGCGGATGTCTCTCACCAACGCACGGAATGCATGTGTTTCTGTTGTATGTACATCGACCATCTGTGTCGATAAAGATGCCGGGTAGTCAAAAGCGCCCTGGCCATCGACGATGCGTCCCAACGATTTCATGGCAGTCAAGCGCTCTGCATACAGCGCATCAATAGATGGCCACTGTTTAAGACCAGCGGAGTCGACGAGGTGGACCTTTGTCGCACCATCGCTGCTGACCAGTACAAATACATGACGTTTCTGATCCGAGGCATGGTACAAATATAAGCACCGCATAGAACGACCGCCACGTAAGTAGAACGACTGACTTGCTGCAGGGGCATGTGCGAGATCCGCAAGTTTCAAGCCAGTTTCAAGAGCATGACTCAAGCGGACGTCAGGCCGGAGGACACATGCTGAGCCCAGCTGCATGATCGCTCGCACGTCAAGAGGCACCTGCTTTTCATACACTGCATCGACGTTCGGGTGATTCAGTAGCATGGAAAAATGTGCCTCTCTTGCAACGTACTCGCTCTCGGGGATGGTGAATCGCATCAAGTGATGTACTTTCGCGCCGCGTGGCAGTGTGCGATGCACAACTTCCGCTTGGTATGACGCACGAAGCATGCCAGGTTGCGGAGGCTGGAGGAAATTCACGTACACTTGTCTCGGTACTTGAAGCCGAAGCGCATGCATCTGGCGATCTACGAGTACCCACATGCGGAACTCGCCAGGTCGAATCGTCGGTGCGAGTTGTACGATATCCCACGTTGCAGAGGCCATTGCCGAACTGCGCTCTTCAAGAAGGCCACCCAGTGTTGTCCTGGGCCGCTCGATGGCGCGCCGTTCCGCACGCTGCTTGCGCCAACGGCCCCGCATGGCCGATACCCATCCCGGATAGTCTTCGTCGATCGATGGAATCGGAACATCACGCTCACTCGTCAATTTGGGCTGTTGCATCGGGTCAGAGACGCGCGCGGGATCGACTCTCGAACGCGTTTCTTGCTCCGGGGACGCTACACCTGCAGTGACAACTTTCGATCGTGATCGCACCGCCTCACTTGTCATGATGCGATCCAGCTTGACCTGCGACACTTTATCTTCTCGCGCAGCCACTCGCTTCATCAGCCAGTCGGGATGGCGCACACGAGGCACTGGGTTGGGTATCTTTTGCATGGCGGCCGGGATCGTGATAAGTTTTTGGATCACACCAGCAAATCGATCAATGTAGTAGTTCCAGTCAAGGATGTGTCGCAGATCAAAATTATTCAGCGATGGGTCCCGAAGAAAGCGACGCAAGAAGTGTGCCTTGATGTCCGGCTCAGCATTGAAAATAGCCACAGGCACTGCTCTATCCGTCACAGGCGCACCATGCGGCTTCGCAGACACGATGAACTTACACGCGAGACCGCGGTCCTTGACTACTTGCTGTCCCAAGATCTCAGCAAGTCGTCTCGCCGTGGTGATTGCGGTCGACTTTTGTGCGCCATACTCACTCAAGAGCTTCGACATACTCTTGTTTTCAGCAATCAAATCAATGAGCTCCTCGTCATGTAGCGTTGAGCCTTTGCTGTATAAGACATCGAGCCACTGATCTGCAACGCGAGCTACGGCCGCATAGCAGCTTTCGAGCGTGTCGCCGAGCAGAAATTTGCTGAAGATTTGTTTCTGAAAGTCTTTGATGAGCTGTAGCTCGCCACGGCGTTTCACTTCAAAGCCTTTCAGTTCGGCAAGGGAGCCGTCTTCATCAAATACGGCATATCGCTTCTTCAGCAGTTTATCTTCTTCCTTGCTGGAAGGCAATATCATTGCACGATACGGACCATCCAGTTCGAAGAAAATACTGTTCTCGCTGTGGACTTTGTACTCGCCCGTCTGCGAGTCGACCAAGTCATGATACTGGTGGTTTGTAAATCGCTGATGTACCATGTAGTTGAGCATAGTACAAGGGTACGACACGCCAAATGGCTTCCCGTTCCGACAGCGGAACGTAAAATTTTCAGGAAATGTGCCTGGCAACATGCACCATATACCATCCGTGTCAAGCTCAAGCGGCCGTCCAATACCGTCGACAAGTTCCTTCGCCATCTGGATAATCGTCGCACCCGTAAGACACGTAATTCCAGCCATCTCCATCGAGTACCAGCGTGCTCCCTTGCGCATCACATATCCATAGAACGAGTTCAGAATACACTTGTGTGCGAGTTGGAGCGAGTCATACAACACAATCATCTTTTTCGCTTCCAATGTGTCGTTGAGAGCACCTCCCTCGTTTGCCTTTTCAAGATTCTTCTTCCACTTCTTCAGTAGGCCCTTATACTCGTAGCGACGATCCCGGAAGTCCCGCACCGTGTTGATGTAAAATGGATTCTCTCGTTGGCAAATAATCGCCTCGCGAATCACAGTTTTTGTGTCATGAGCGCGCTTGTACACTTTGCGACTGTAATCAGCAAGTCGTTTCTGTAGAAGCGCCGATTGCTCAGACGGACTCAAGTCTTGGTACGTGCGTGTCTTTGTCTGTCGGTCATCACGTCCTGGGAACGTCTCCATGTCAAGTGCATGCCGAATCATATTGATTTCATCTCGTTTCGCGGGAAAATACTCGCCACGCCATGCCCATTTCATCCGCTTGTCACACGTCATCCCTGGTCTGTTAAAGTTGCATGATGCACACATGGCTTCGTCTACCACCGAATCAGGCTGCAAACGGTTCGATAACATGATATTCGGATACATCGCAGCGACGTCCAAGTGATAGATCAGCGGCTTGTCCTGTCGAATGGGCTTGTCTCGTAACGCCTCAAGCATCCCACAGATCTTGCCGCGAACCTCGTCATAGTTTTCGATATCGTCCAGTGTCATGCGTCCTTCCTCTGTAATGCTAAAGTTCAGGGCGTGATCCAGGTCATCAATCAGCATCTGAATGGACGATGGATTGAGTCGAAAGTCTGTGGGAATGTCGCTACGAAACACGCCAGCCTCCAAGGCCTCTACGTGTCCGCCGACATATGTCTCTGACTCAAGAATATGGCCTTCATAAGTGTTGTCAATTGGGTCGATGTGTCGATTTGGCATCAAAATATGGCTTTTGTATGCCTGCACCATCAACAGTGTTTCACATAAAGTGCCTGTTCCTTTCCGAAGGACTTCGTCCGGGTTCAGAGGAATGATGTTGCATAGTGAAAAAATAAAAGGGTGCACATATTTCATGTACAAGTAGTACGTAGCAACTGCATCAGATACCGAGTACTGTGCGAGTGTTTGCGGCTGCTCCGATGCATAGGGTGTCATGAGCTCAGGATCCAATTCCATCGGATCATAACCCAGTTTAGCCACTGTGACAGCCTTGAGGCCTTGACTTCCTTGTGGCAAATACGAATCTCGCTTCACCCAGCGGAAACAATCGAGATGTGAGCAATGCCGACTCTTGTACTCGTCATCAGCATCCTTCGCGAAGCCAATTTCATGCTTCATATTGATCCCATGAATTCGTGCGCGCACGTCGACAAACATGAAGTCGAACGAGTCACCATTGTATGTCGCAATCACAGTTGGCCTTGCCTCCTGAATATGGGCGAAGAAACGCCGCAACAAGGCTACTTCGTCTGGCTCGTTAAAGATAATAAATGGACCTTCATACTCATCTTTCGGGGTGTACTCGAAGTCCTCAATATCTTCGCTGATGATCTGGCGATTTGTGATCAGAAAACCTTGTCCATCAATCATGTAGGATATCATCATAATCGCGTCGATCTCAGCGTCGGGAAATTTGAGAGGCTGCTTCGTCGTCTCAATGTCAAATGCCATCACAACAGGATCTGCACGCTTCACACGCTCTGGCACAGCTCGTAAAGAGACTGCGCCTTCATGGAAGCTCACATCATACCAAAGGCCCACGCGGATATCATTATCGATCGCAACTCGCAGATAATATGGCACATCATATTCCCATAGTGCAATGATACACTGTTCCGCATTCTTTCCTCCCGTGCTTGATGCAGACGCCATTGTATAAGAGCCATCCATATCGAGGCCAACTGAAACGTCCGCTGACGATGGCCCACTCACATCAGAGAGCATGTTCGCGTACGCTTCCACAGCTGACACTTTTTTCTGTGCATCTTGTGCGAGTGGAAGAAGATCACGACGCACCGTTAGCAAATCTTGTACGTTCATGAAGCGCAGCTGAAGCGCAGTCCGTTGATTCCCCACAAGATGGTTCGGCAGTTTGAGATCGTCCAAGTGCTTGCGCTCAACAGAATGAAGAACACCTTCAAAACGGCGACGAAGCCATTCTTCAACCAGCGATTCCGTCCCTGGATAGCATCCGAGGAGAAAGTATGGCTGATACACAGCTGTTACTTTGAACATGGAGGTGTCATCTTGTATAAAGTAATAATCTACACCTGATCGACCCGAAGGGTGGGCGTCGTCGGGAAGAAGTGTCGGATGCATGTTGACCATCCATGCTTGTCGAGTCTCTCCCTGCTCCAGTCGGAAAAAGCCCATTTTCTCGTCAATTTCATCGTGTTTCCGCACGGCGGCGAATCGTTCTTCGATTTGCGAAGCGGCTATTTCAACATTTGTGCTACTCGCAGGCACAGCGCGTGATAATCCACGCTGCAACATACTAGAGCCTCGGCGCCGAAATGTGCCACGGCTTCGCATGGTGCTGCTTGAGCCACGCGCGAGTGGCATGTCGAAGAACGTGTGCCTGCTGCTTGGGTCGTGGAATCGAAAAGTCTATTTAAACGCCGCCACTCACGACAATACGAAACACGCGTCACTCGCGTCCACTAGGTCGATTTTCTATGGAGGTGTACATCAATGTACACGTTATCTGCGCTCCACACGCGTTGGGAGGTAGGGAAAGCCGATGGGTTTGCGTGACCAAAAGAATATTTTGGCGTGGTTACTCCTTGGGATGTCCATATATGCCCAGCCACTTGGGTCCAAAGCATGAAATAACAAGAGCTGATGCAGCATCAAATTTTCGGAAAATAGTTCGCAAGAATGTATTGCGGAGCATTAACGAGGAACGCCTTAAAAAAAAGGCCGCATCTATGGAGCAGATTCGTCACTCAGGGTGGTTCCATGCTGAAGTGGAAAAAGAGGCAATGGGGATCAAGCATCAATTGAGTGAAGAGGTACGGTAAAATTCACTTATTCTCGTAGGATATTGGAAGAATCCTTTATGAAGAGTATCAGTGTGCTCTATTAAGTTATGAAGCACAGTGCGCTACAGAACTCGGCGATTTCGATGTGGATCATATGCTTGCTGTGGAAATGGAAATTGCTAAAGAAACAACAAACGACTGAAAAGTATCTATAGATAGTAACTCGAATTAGACGCATGCTTTACGAGCCATTGCAGGAGCCACGAGTCCATGGATTATGAAGGCAAAGCACAGAAGGGATTCCTCAACTGCTGCAGCGACTTTTAATAGCCACCGCCGCCCATTCCGCTACCGCCCATGTAACCGCCGCCCATGCCGGAGCCCATGCTGCCACCGCCCATGTGGTGACCACCCATGCCGCCACCCATGCCGGAGCCCATGCCGCCACTGCCCATGTGGTGACCACCCATGCCGCCGCCCATGCCGGAGCCCATGCCGCCGCCCATGCCGGAGCCCATGCCGCCACCCATGCCGGAGCCCATGCTGCCACTGCCCATGTGGTGACCACCCATGCCGCTACCCATGCCGCTACCCATGCCGGAGCCCATGCCACCACTTGTGCTACTGCCGCCCATTGAGCCACCACCGTAGCGACCTCCTCCAACAAAGTTGCCGATCAAATTGTTGAGCATTTTTCCACTCCCACCTTGGGAGCCCATACCACCAGAGTGCTTACCACCGCCCAGAACAGAGCCGAGCATGCCGCCCAGGCCACCACCTTGGCCGCTACTCATACCTCCCCCATTTTGCTTGTTCAAAAATTTACCAAGAAGCTTATTTCGGTGAGAAATCCATGATTCGAAAACTTACCTTCTTGCCCATGCCAATGGCCTGCTGCTTGTTACCAAAATCGTCCATATTGCAAATTTGGTTCGGGAGGGAAATCTATACATCTTTTTGTTGATGTCCAAGGTCAGATCTACCCCTCCCCTCTGCGCTGCTGACGTCATACTTGCTAGTAACTGTTTTCCAACACGCATTAGATGGATAAAGAATCACGCGTTGACGCACGTTGCAATGGCTCCAGAAAAAGCCGATGGCTCACAGCTAAATCTTGCGGCGCAAGAGCTGGCAGATATAAAGAGCCTTGTAGCCTCTTTCGAGTATCAAGAAACGTGCAATGTAGCCCAATCTTTGAATGCAGAAGCCAGAACAAGGAGACAGATTAACACTGCCTTGTCAACGGCTGCAGCATCGCTCGAGGGAGAAAGCGATGACACCAACTGTTGGCGTGAGCGTTTGCACGAAAATGGTGTTGATATGTTGCGACGACGTCCTACGCTCCTGTGGCCTTTGTCTTGGACGGATGTACCTGCGCCGAGCTGGCTCTTATCGGAAGAAGTCGCAGCCTTGGCCAACGAACAGATAGGCAGTGACTCGTCCATGAGTCGAATGCTATTTGGACAACTTTGGATGGCTGTGCAATGCCTCCTGCACAAGGTATTCTCTCACATGAGATGGTGTTCGCCCGTGTCGTTTGGCCCAGAAGCCCTGCAAAGAGACCTGGACAAATGCATATCGAACCCTGGTATGTATAAATCAGACGTTTTGCGATCGTTTATGACGTGCCGTCACTGGAGCTTGGACAGACATTCTCAAGGAAAATCTCTGACATGGCGTGATGTGCTTAGCGCTGCATGTGCGTCTCAAGATCCAGTCTTTCAGCGTGCCACGAAACAGGCTGCTTCACAACTGGAATCGTTGTACGGCGCTCAGCTGTACGAAGCTCGTCTCGAGAAACGCACGTGGACAATTGAAGAGCCTATTTCTATGGATCATCGCGCATCTTTGCTTCACAAAGCTCGAGCCTCGCTGGCACCGTACAATCCGTTAGAACATATATCTGACGTGTTACATGCTCCAGCCATGTTAGCGCCTTTACATGAGACTTCCCCACAAGTCTCTAACTTTGGTTCCAATCCATTACTGGCACGCGCAGAGGCTGCGTTTATGTGGGAGAGTGATGAAGACGCTGCATCTGACTCGGGGACCGTATCTATCACGGACGACTCTGAGCTGGAAGGCTTCGGAGATGATCAAGACAATACGACGGACGGGTCTGATGGTGGGGACAGCGTTGACTCAGCGGATGGAACAATGGATCAAGATCCGAGTGATAGCAATGAAAGCTCAACTACTAGTCATCCAAGTGATGAAACTGGATCATCAACGGACATTGCTGATCAAAGGACTTCTTTATCAACTCCATCTCTTGCTCCAGCTTCATCGCAACCTACATCCCAAACTAATGAGTCCAAACGTAATTCGTCCCAATCGCGTCGACCTAAAACTGCGTATCCTGATTTCTTACCTCCGTCAAAACGTGTACGTCGTGGATTTTAGCCGAAATTATACCTGTAAATAAAACATCGCTTCTATATGTGACATGCCACGGGCCTATGCTCGATGTTCGGGAGGGACGTCTTGTGCACCTTCCTCTTTCGTCGGTCGTCGGCCGTGATAGTTCACGAAGCTTTGCTCCCATGCCACGTAGTCCTTCCAGTACTGCTGCAGAGCAGCTTCTTCCTCGTCCTCTTCGAGCGTGGCAGACTCAGTCTGTGTTTCTGTGACAGGCGGCTCAGGGTCTGCGGGTGGGGCATCTGTAGGTGGAGGTGGTGGGATTTCATCTTCCGGGGGCGGAGGCACTTCTGCACCTTCCGGAGGCTGTCTCTTATACACATCTGACGCTGCAGACGACTCCT
>OJLB01000443.1_pt1 | contig 18856 bp, 16 predicted proteins | sample 1596861 | NCBI WGS metagenome assembly OJLB01 (sample SAMEA3904681, study PRJEB24821) | metagenome | biome: Builtin; feature: hospital; material: surface | place: USA | collected 2013-06-06
GTACTGTCTGCGGCTTCGTCGCCTTGTCCTGATTTAAATTTAATCCACTATATGTGTTTTTAGCCCGACAAAGGTCGTCTGAAAATCCCGATTGGGATTTTCAGACGACCTTTTGTGTGATGGGAAAAGAATTATCGTAAATCATCGACAACGTTCAAGACGGCTGACAACATGGCTTCGCCCAAGCGCAGGGAGCGTTGACCGTTCCAGCCGAAGTCGTCGTCGGGCAGGTTGACGTTGTCTTTAAACGGCATTTCGAGCGTATAGGCGAGGCAGTCGAAACGGTTGCCCACCCAGTTGGTCGCGAGCGTCATGTTTGCCTGACCGGGCACGTCTTTTTCATAGCCGTATTCGTCTTGGAAGTCGGGGCTGGCGGAGAGCAGGGCGGTTTTGAACTGCGTTTCCAGCGCGGCGATGCGCGGATTGTAGTTCGGCACGCCTTCCGTACCGGCGACAAAGACAAACGGCAATGCTTCGTCGCCGTGAATGTCTAGGAACAAATCCACGCCGGTTTCCAGCATTTTTTCGCGCACGAGGAAGACTTCGGGGCTTTTTTCCAAAGTCGGATTTTCCCATTCGCGGTTGAGGTTTGCGCCTGCGGCATTGGTGCGCAGGTTGCCCAATACCGAGCCGTCGGGGTTCATGTTCGGCACGATATAGAAAGTGGCGCGGTCGAGCAAGATGCGCGCGGTCGGGTCTTGCGGATCGAGCAGGCGTCCGAGCAAGCCTTCGATAAACCATTCCGCCATCGTTTCGCCCGGATGCTGGCGGGCGATAATCCAGATTTTCATGTCGCTTTCGACTTGGTTGCCGATGGTCAGCAGGTTAATGTCGCGGCCTTGTACGGTGCTGCCCAAGTCGTCGATGCGGCAAAGTCCGCTGCCTTGCGCATCGCCCAAGAGGTTTAAATGCTGCTCGTGGGAGTAGGGTTCGAAATAGGCGTAGTAAACGCTGTTGGACAGGGGCGTATGGTTGATGGTCAACACGCCGTTTTCGTATTCTGTCGGGACGCGGAACCAATTTTGGCGGTCGTAAGAGGCGCACGCCTGATAATCTTCCCAGCCTTCGGGATAAGCCGAATCCGCCGCGTTTTCAAAGTGCATCACGCAATTCTGATACGCCGCACCTTGCAGGCGGAAGTAAAACCATTGGGCAAAATCGGAAGCGTTGTCCGGACGCAGGGCGAGGCGGATATTGGCAGGGTCGGTCAGGTCTTTGACGACGACGGAGCCGGCATCAAATTGAGTGCTGATTTTAATCATGGGAAAGTCCTCGGTATATCGGGCGAACCGGATAACCGTTGTTTGAAAAAATGTGTGGGCAATACCTCATCCGTCAGCGACGTCAAACCGATATGCCCGAATCCGTTGATTCTACCATTCCGACGGGCGCGTCCTCAACCGATAAGGGGCGGGGAATGTTGTTTCAGACGACCTTTGACGTTAAGATAGGGCAGATTCACTTTAAATCGGGACAAGACGGCGAAGCAGCAAACAGTTGCGAAGCTGATTTTTACTGATTCAAAGGTAATCCGCTATAATGATTAAATTGTTAATAATGAGACACGATTATGAGCGAATCCCACCCCATTTCTGCAGCCGATAAAGCGCGCATTTTAGCCGAAGCCCTGCCGTATATCCGTCGTTTTTCCGGCTCCGTCATCGTCATCAAATACGGAGGCAACGCCATGACCGAGCCTGCTTTGAAAGAAGGTTTCGCCCGCGATGTCGTTTTGCTCAAACTGGTGGGCATCCACCCCGTCATCGTCCACGGCGGCGGCCCGCAAATTAATGAAATGTTGGAAAAAATCGGTAAAAAAGGCGAATTTGTGCAAGGTATGCGCGTGACCGACGGCGAAACGATGGACATCGTCGAAATGGTGTTGGGCGGTCATGTGAATAAAGAAATCGTCTCACTGATTAATTTGCAGGGCGGACGCGCGGTCGGCGTCACCGGACGCGACAACCATTTCATCAAAGCGAAAAAACTGCTGGTCGATACGCCCGAACGGGCAGGCGTGGACATTGGACAAGTCGGCACGGTCGAAAGCATAGACGTGCGCCTGATTGAAGGCTTGATCGAACGCGGTTGCATCCCCGTCGTTGCGCCCATCGGCGTCGGCGAGAAAGGCGAAGCGTTCAACATCAACGCGGACTTGGTCGCAGGCAAACTGGCGGAAGAGTTGAACGCGGAAAAACTGCTGATGATGACCAATATCGCCGGCGTGATGGACAAAGAAGGCAACCTACTGACCAACCTTACCCCAAGCCGTATCGGCGAATTAATCGCAGACGGCACGCTCTACGGCGGTATGTTGCCCAAAATCAGCTCCGCCGTCGAAGCGGCAAGCAACGGCGTCAAAGCCACACACATCATCGACGGCCGCCTGCCCAACGCGCTTTTGCTGGAAATTTTTACCGATGCGGGCATAGGCTCGATGATTTTGGGCGAAAGGTCATAACGGCCCGCAGATGAGTCAAGGCTTGCCGAACAGCAGGCCTTGCCAATACCCAAATACCAAATACACAAAAGGTCGTCTGAAAACCTGTTTCAACGCTCATAGAGAATGCAGAAACGGATTTTCAGACGACCTTTTTGTTATTTTCAACCCTATTGGGGCTGCACATTAAAAGGCATATCGATCTTTTGCCATTGCGCGCTTTCGTAGTCGAGCGCGGCGGCGATTAGGGGGTGCTGTTCGAGCCAGTTTTGGCTGATGCGCAGGATGAAGCCTTTGCCGGTTTCGTCGGCGCGCAGTTGGGTTTGCGGCGGCAGATCCAAAGGCAGGCGGGCGCGGCAGAAAAGTGCGGCGAGGCGCAGGGAAAGGACGGCGTACCAAAGCATTTCGCTGCTACCGACGATGTCCGCCATTTTTTTCATGTCGCCGCGGTGTCCGATGACCAGTTGCGCGAGTATGGTTTGCTCTTTGCGGGAGAATCCGGGCATATCGGCGTTTTCGAGGATGTAGGCGGAGTGTTTGTGGTAGCCGGTGTGGGCGATGTCTAGTCCGATTTCGTGCAGCCTGCCTGCCCAGCCGAGGTATTGTTGCCATTGGGCAAGGTCTTGGACGGTTACGTTTTTGGCGTGGCACAGGCTGTCCATAAAGGCTTGCGCGGTTTCGGCGACGCGTTTGGCTTGGTTGAGGCTGACGTGGTAGCGGTTTTGGAACTCAGCGGTCGTCTGATCGCGCATGTCTTCGTTCAAACCTCGCCCAATCAGATCGTAGAATACGCCGTCGCGCAGGGCGGCTTCGGTAACGGTCATTTTGGTGAGTTCGAGTTCTTCAAACGCTGCCATCATGACGGCCAGTCCGCCGGCGAACACTTCCACGCGTTCGGGCTTGAGGCTTTCGAATTTGGCTTTTTTGACGGAACCGGCTTCAATGATGCGGTCGGCGAGGTAGCGCATGCCTTTGTAGGTGATGTCGGCTTCTTGGGGCAGCTCGGCGGCGATGAGGTCGCGGATGGATTTGGCGGAACCGGATGTGCCGATGGCGAAATCCCAACCTGTACGCTTCATGAGTTTGCTGATGCGCTGGATTTCGTTGCGGGCGGCGGAGATGGCGGCTTGGAAGTCTTTGGCGGTGATTTTGTTTTGGAAGAAACGCAGGCTGTAAGTGACGCAGCCTAGGGGCAGACTCTCGGTAGCGAGCGGCTGGAGGTCGGAGCCGATGACAAATTCGGTCGAACCGCCGCCGATGTCGATGACGAGCATTTTGTCGCCGTTGGGCGGCAGGGTGTGGACGACGCCGGTGTAAATGAGGCGGGCTTCTTCACGGCCTGCGATGATTTCGATGGGGAAGCCCAGTGCGGCTTCGGCTTTGGGTAGGAATTGGGCGATATTTTTTGCTACGCGGAAGGTATTGGTCGCCACAACGCGCACTTGTTCGGGCTTGAACCCGCGCAGCCGTTCGCCGAATTTTGCCAAACAGTCCAAGGCGCGCTCTTGGGATGCTTCGTCGAGGTTTTTATGTTCGTCCAAACCGGCGGCAAAACGCACCATTTGTTTGAAGGAATCGATGACTTTCAGTTGTCCGTTGTTGTTTTCGCAAACTTGGAGACGGAAGCTGTTGGAACCTAAATCGACGGATGCCAGGACGTTGGTGGGCGTAGTGGTCATGAAGGGATACCGGTGGATAAACGAAGCTCTAATGTTACTCTGTCCCGCCGTTGATTGACAATATCGCAGATCAACTTTAAACCGCCACAATATTGCACTGCGTTGATGTATCACTCATTGTCTGTTTCAAGTCAATCCGCTCATCAATGATACACGCCACCTTTGATTCTGCACGGAGATATTCTTATAATACCCGTTTTGCAAACGTCAAAAGGTCGTCTGAAAACAAAAAATAGGGTTTTCAGACGACCTTTAAACCAACTAAAACGAATGACAGTACACATGAAAACGGAAAACCTGATCCTCACACCCGAATCCCCGTCCCGCCGCCGCTTTTTACTGGCAGGCGGCGCATTGCTGCTCAGCCCTGCCGCCGCACTCGCCGGCGCGCAACGCGAAGAAACGCTTGCCGACGATGTCGCTTCGGTCATGCGCAGCTCCATCAACAATGTCAATCCGCCGCGCCTCGTGTTCGCCGATCCAAACGAAGGCGAACGCTGGCTGGCGGCGATGTCCTCCCGCCTTGCCCGCTACGTTCCCGATGCCGCCGAACGCCGCCGCCTGCTGGTCAACATCCAATACGAAAGCAGCCGCGCGGAGTTGAATACCCAAGTGATTTTGGGTTTGATCGAAGTCGAAAGCGCGTTCCGCCAATACGCCATCAGCGGCGTGGGCGCGCGGGGGCTGATGCAGGTCATGCCGTTTTGGAAAAACTATATCGGCAAACCTTCGCACAACCTGTTCGACATCCGCACCAACCTGCGCTACGGCTGCACCATCCTGCGCCACTACAACAATATCGAAAAAGGCAACATCGTCCGCGCTTTGGCGCGCTTCAATGGCAGCTTGGGCAGCAACAAATATCCCAACGCCGTCTTAGGCGCGTGGCGCAACCGCTGGCAGTGGGGTTGAACCGTGGTTTATAGACGGCTGCGGTCTGTGCAAATGCAAACCCTTTTGAATCCTGTATAATCCGCACATCTATCAATTTCAAAATTTCAGACGACCTCTGAATCCTACGAGGTCGTCTGAAAAATCGTTTATGGCAAAAGACAACCGCATCCAAATGTTCCCGCACGAATGGCGTGCCAGTACCACTCTCTCCGGCGTTTACGCATTGCGTATGTTGGGGATGTTTTTGGTTCTTCCTGTTTTGTCCTTATATGCCGCCTCATTGCCCGGCGCGGAAAACAACAAAACTTTGGTCGGCTTGGCGATGGGCATCTACGGACTGACGCAGGCTTTGCTGCAACTGCCTTTGGGCATCGCTTCCGATAAGTTCGGACGCAAAAAAACCATTTATGTCGGACTGATTGTCTTTGCCGCCGGTAGTTTTCTCGCCGCCGCCGCGAACTCATTGCCCATGCTGGTTGCCGCGCGCGCCATTCAAGGGGCTGGCGCAGTCAGCGCCGCAGTTACCGCGCTGCTTGCCGACTTGACCCGAGACGGTGTGCGTACCCGCGCAATGGCGATGATAGGCTTGAGCATAGGCTTGACCTTTTCCGTCAGCCTTGTGGTTGCGCCGATGATTGCCAACATTATCGGCGTTCCCGGATTGTTTATGCTGACCGGTATCCTGACCGTCATCAGCATAGGCGTTGTCGCTTGGATGACCCCTGATCCCGAAGTGTCGAAGCTGCACGAAGACACACAGGCGCAGCCCTCGCGCATGGGCGAAGTCCTCCGCGACCGCCAGCTTCTCAACTTAGATTTCGGCATTTTCGCGCTGCACGCCGCACAAATGGCGTTGTTCACCGCCCTACCTTTTGCCATGACGCAGCTCGGTTTGGAAAAAATCCAGCATTGGAAAGTCTATCTGCCCTCGACCATTACAGGGCTGGTGATTATGATTCCCCTCATCATCATCGGCGAAACCCGCAACAAGCTCAAACAAGTCTTTATTTTAGGCATCGCCTGCATTGCAGCGGCGCAAATCGGCTTATTATTCGGTATGCACTCGATTTGGCTGATTACCGCCTATCTGATTGTTTACTTTATCGGCTTCAACGTATTGGAAGCCAGCCTGCCGTCCATGGTGTCTAAGATTGCGCCATCCGATTTGAAAGGTACGGCGATGGGCGTTTACAATACCATGCAGTCCGTCGGGTTATTTGTGGGCGGCGCAAGTGGCGGATGGCTGTTTCAACAATACGGCTTTGCAAGCGTTTTCACCTTTTGCAGCGTGTTGATGCTGCTATGGCTGGTCATCGCCGTACTCGCGCCCGCGCCCAAACCCGTCAAAAATCTCAGTTATCCCGTCAGCCCCGCATGGCAGGAAAAACACGATTCGCTCTACCAAGCATTGTCCCAAGTCGAAGGTGTCGAAAGCATCGCCTTCAGCGCAGACAAACAAACCATTTACATCAAGGCGTTGCAAAAAGGATTTGACCAAGAGGCCGCCGAAAACATCATCACAGGAGTTTAAAAAATGTCATTGAACAAAGTCATCCTTATCGGCCGTCTCGGTCGCGACCCCGAAGTCCGCTATATGCCCAACGGCGAAGCCGTCTGCAATTTCAGCGTCGCCACCAGCGAAACTTGGAACGACCGCAACGGTCAACGCGTAGAGCGTACCGAGTGGCACAACATCACCATGTACCGCCGCCTCGCCGAAATCGCCGGACAATACCTGAAAAAAGGCAGCCAAGTGTATCTGGAAGGCCGCATCCAAAGCCGTAAATACCAAGGCAAAGACGGCATCGAACGTACCGCATACGACATCATCGCCAACGAAATGAAAATGCTCGGCGGCCGCAACGACAACAGCGGCGGCGCACCTTACGACGACGGCGGTTACAGCCAAGGCGGCTACCAACAACAAGCGCCGCAACAACAGTACCAAGCCGCCCCGCAAAACCAAGAGCCTCCCGCTGCCCCCCGCCGCCAAGCTCCCGCCGCACCGGCTGCTCCAGTTGAAGACATCGACGACGATATTCCGTTTTAAAACAGAAATTACATAAAAGGTCGTCTGAAAAATCGGTTTTCCGGTTTTCAGACGACCTTTTTGTTGTGTGTCGCAAGTTAAACCAGATTAAGAGCCTGACAGCCTTCTGTGTTTACGCACAATCGTGAAATATGAATCTTGCACGTTCTACTTGTTTAAAAACATAACGGGCAAGTTTAAGCCAGTTCTGTTTTCGGTTTCGTTGCCCTGTCCTGATTTAATCTAAATCTACCCTGTATAATTTGAGGTTGATTCCGGATAGAAAAATACATTTGAACCAGAATTGTTTCAATGTGAAACCATTTAAGCAGAGAGTTTTCAGGATGTTTACTTGTGCAGTTAAAGCAAATGAAAGCTACTTGGGTTATCATTGAAAATCATAAAAAACAGTTGCAGAGCAGCCGGGAAAATTGTCGTGTTTCGCTTTTTGAAGCGGGACGGCAAGTTATACAGTTTCACCGAATACAACTAATGAACATCTTTTTTTATCAGTTTTAACGCGTTATCTAGGATAGTATTTATGAGCAAACAGGTAACCTACAACCAACACCCCGAGCAAAAAGCCCGCGACATCATCGACCAGAAACTGGAGCAGGCGGGCTGGGCGGTACAGTCGGTGAAGTACTTTAATCCCAACAGCAGTTTAGGTGTGGCAGTGCGTGAATATCCAACCGACAGCGGTCCGGTAGATTATCTGTTGTTTGTTGATGGCGAGCCGGTTGCCATGATTGAAGCCAAGCCGGAAAACTTTGGACATAAGCTTAATACGGTGGAAGAGCAAAGCGCACGCTATGCCGATAGCGAACTTAATTATATTCAGCAAGCAGAGATTGCCTTTTTATATGAAAGCACGGGTGTAGTAACACGTTTTACCAACCGCAACGACCCTGCCCCGCGTGCCCGTGAAGTATTCAACTTTCACCGCCCCGAGACATTGCAAAAATGGGCAAACGAAGGCAAAAACACCCTGCGCGCCAAACTTAAAGCCATACCTGCGCTCAATCCTAACCATCTGTCTGCGGCTGAACTCGGCTTGCGCGATTGCCAATTAACCGCCATCGAAAATATGCAAGATTCTTTGGCAAAAGATTTGCCGCGCGCCTTGATTCAGATGGCCACAGGCGCAGGCAAAACCTATACCGCTATCAGCATTATGTATCGTTTGCTCAAATACACAGGCAAACGCCGCATCTTGTTTTTAGTAGATACCGTCAACTTGGGCGAACAGGCCGAGCAGGAAATGTTGGTTTTTACCCCGTCTGACGACAACCGCAAATTTACCGAACTCTACAACGCTCAAGTGATTAAATCGCCGCACATTCCCAACGGCGTAGAAGTCTGCATTTGTACCATTCAGCGCATGTATTCCCTATTAAAAGGGGAAGACCTGTCGATACCGGATGACAGCATGGAATTGGAAGAATGGGAAAACCGCTTAAAAGAACCATTGCCCGTTGCCTATCAACCGGATCTGCCACCCGAATTTTTTGATTTTATTTTTATCGACGAATGCCATCGCTCCATTTACAACCTTTGGCGGCAAGTGTTGGATTATTTTGATGCCTATCTGATTGGTTTAACCGCCACACCGGACAACCGCACTTTTGGCTTTTTCAATCAAAATGTCGTCAGCGAATACAGCCACGAACAAGCCGTTGCCGATGGCGTAAACGTAGGCAATGAAGTCTATCTGATCAATACCAAAATCAGCCTTGATGGCGGCAAATTCAAAGCCGAAGAACTGGTCGAACACCGCGAACGCACCACACGCCGCAAACGCTGGCAGCAGCAAGATAGCGATGAAGACTATACCGCCAAACAACTCGACAGGGATGTTGTCAATCCAAGCCAAATCCGCACTATTGTCCGTACTTTCCGCGACCATTTACCGGTGATGTTCCCAAATCGTCAAGAAGTACCCAAAACCTTGATTTTTGCCAAAAACGACAGCCACGCCGACGACATCATCAAAATGGTGCGGGAAGAGTTCGGGCAAGGCAACGAATTCTGCAAAAAAATCACTTACAAAGCCAAAGACGATATTGTGGGTGAAAACGGCGAAATCATCGAACAAGGCGAAGAACCCAAAACCGTCTTAGCGAATTTCCGCAACAGCTACAACCCGCGCATTGCCGTTACCGTCGATATGATTGCCACGGGAACCGATGTCCGCCCGCTCGAATGCCTGCTGTTTATGCGCGATGTCAAAAGCCGCAACTATTTCGAACAAATGAAAGGGCGCGGCACACGCACGCTTGATAAAGAAGGCCTGCAAAAAGTCAGCCCCTCCGCATCATCAGCCAAAACCCATTATGTGATTGTCGATGCCATCGGTGTTACCAAATCGCTCAAAACGGCAAGCCAACAATTAGACACCAAGCGTTCGGTCAGCTTCTCCGATTTAGGAAAAGCCGTCGTCTTCGGCGGCGCATTTGATAGCGACAGCATCAGCTCACTGGCGGCACGCCTTGCCCGTTTAAACAAACAGCTGGATAACGAACAACAGCAGCGGATCACCGAAATCACAGGCGGCATCCCATTACCACAATTGGTCAAAGACCTGTTTCACGCCATCAATACCGACGAAATCCATCGGGCAGCTTGCGAGCAAGAAGGCATTTCCATCGATGAGACGCCGTCTGAAAAAACCGTTTTAAAGATACAAAAACAGCGCGTCAAAGCAGCCACACGTCCGCTTTCCATGGAGCTCATCACCATATTGGACGACATCCGCAAACAAAACGAGCAGAAAATTGACGCCCAGATTGATGAAGTCATTCACGCAGGCTGGGCAGAAAATGATGAAACCCTGACCCAAGATTTTGCCGAATGGATACGCAGCAACAAAGACGAAATTACCGCCTTGCAGATTTTCTATAATCAGCCTTATCAACGCCAAGCCTTAAGCCTTGCGATGATTAAAGAGCTGGCAGATGCCATCAAAAAAGCCAAACCGAAATTGGCATTCAGGCATATCTGGCAGGCATACGCGCGTTTGGATAACGTCAGCGAACAGGCAGAAAGCGAACTCACCGCCTTAGTCAGCCTTGTTCGCCGCGTGATTGGCATTGATGGCAAAATCACCCCGTTTACCAAAACCGTGCGTAAAAACTTCCAAACATGGGCGTTTGAACACAACCGCCGCGCCGACAAACCGCTGACCGAAGAGCAAATGCAATGGCTGACCATGATTCGTGACCACATCATCACTTCCTTTGCCATCGACGAGAACGACTTTGAACTTACCCCGTTCAATCAACACGGCGGCTTAGGGCAAGCCTATGACGTATTGAGCGAAGTCGCCGCCAACGACCAAGACTTTAACACCCTATTAAACGAGATTAACCGACAATGGACAGCATAAAAATGACCACAGAACAGCAATTGCCGAAAGGGTGGAAAATAGAACGATTGGGTGATGTGATTGATATACAAGGTGGAAGCCAACCGCCCAAATCAGAATTTATATATGAACCTATGGAAGGATATATTCAGTTATTACAAATTCGTGATTTTGGAGAAAACGGTATTCCAACTTTTGTTCCACAAAATCGAGTAACTAAATTTTGTGATAAAGATGATATTTTGATTGCTAGATATGGTGCTTCTCTAGGTCGTATCGTTACTGGTTTAGCTGGGGCATATAATGTGGCTTTAGCAAAAACCATTTTTGATAAAAACTTATTAATTAAGCGCTTTGTTTATTATTTGTTACAAACACAAATATTCCAAGTTCCCTTAAAGATGATTTCTCGTTCAGCTCAAAATGGATTTGCCAAACATGAAATAGCGCATATTGAAATACCCGTTCCCCCTATTGAAACCCAGCAAGCCATCGTCAATAAAATCGAAAGCCTGTTTGACGAAATCGACGAAGGCATAGGTCGTCTGAAAACCGCAGCGCAGCAAATCCAACAATACCGCCAATCCCTGCTGAAAAACGCCTTTAACGGCGAACTCACCAAAGAATGGCGTAGCAAGCACGCAGATACCTTGCCATCTGAAAACGAACTGCTCGCCCAAATTCAGACGACCCGCGAACAACACCACGCCCAACAGCTTGCCGACTGGCAAACAGCCGTCAGCCAATGGGAACAAAATGGAAAAGAAGGGAAAAAACCGAGCAAGCCATCAACTTTGAAAAAACTTGAATCAATTGAAAAATTGAATGAAATTGAGCTTACAGAGTTACCAAATGGTTGGTTTTGGGAGCGTTTAGGATTAATGACTTTAGGAGTTGAATATGGTACATCGGCCAAATCACAACCTGAAGGTAAGGTTCCTGTTTTACGCATGGGCAATATGCAAAACGGCAAAATTGATTGGACCGACCTTGTTTATTCAGATAATGATGAAGAAATTAAACAATATTCACTAAAAAAAGGTGATGTCTTATTTAATCGTACAAATAGTCCTGAGTTAGTCGGTAAGACATCAATTATTGAAACAGATGAAAAGGCAATTTTTGCAGGTTATCTTATTAGGATAAATCATTTAACAGAAATTACTGATGGACGATATTTAACCTATTTTCTAAATTCAATGATTGCAAAAAAATATGGCAATTTTGTAAAAACTGATGGTGTCAATCAGTCTAATATTAATGGGCAAAAACTAATTAATTATCCATTTGTATTTTGTTCCTTAAAAGAACAAAAAGAAGTTGCAGATATTCTTGAGCAAAAACTCACCGCCTGCGACCAACTCGCTGCCGAACTTGCCAAACAACTCAAACAAGCCGAGCTGCTCAAACAGGCCGTCTTAAAAGCGGCTTTTTCAGGTAGCCTTTTGGATAAATAAATTAAAGAGAAAACGAATATGACCACAACGCAAAACCACACTTCAAATGCTATTGTCCAAAAGGTTTGGAGTTTCTGCCATATGCTGCGCGATGACGGCGTAAGCTACGGCGACTATTTGGAGCAGATTACCTATCTGATTTTCTTGAAAATGGCTTTTGAATACAGCCAGCCGCCCTACAATCGTGATGTCGGCATTCCTGCCAAATATAACTGGCAAAGTCTGACCGACCGCACAGGTGCGGAATTGGAAAGTCATTATCTCGCTTTGTTGCGCGATTTAAGTATGCGTAAAGGCTTGCTTGGCCAAATCTTTGCCAAAGCGCAAAACAAAATCCAAGACCCTGCCAAATTATCCCGTTTGGTGGCGATGATTGATGAAACCAAATGGACGCGCTTGGGCGTGGATGTAAAAGGCGATATTTACGAAGGCATTTTGGAAAAGAATGCCGAAGATACCAAATCCGGCGCGGGGCAATATTTTACGCCGCGTGCTTTGATTCAGGCAATTGTCGAATGCGTCCGCCCGCAGGCAGATACCCTGATTGCCGACCCGGCAGCAGGCACCGGCGGCTTTTTATTGGCGGCATACAGCTATTTGGAAAAACATGCCAATCTAAACACCGACCAAAAAGAGCGGTTAAAAAAAGGGACGTTTTTCGGCAATGAAATTGTCGCCAATACCCGCCGTTTGTGTTTGATGAACCTGTTTTTACACGGGATCGGCGAAATGGACGGCGATAGCCCGATTAGCTCCGATGATTCCTTGGTTGCGCCAAGCGCACGCAAAGTAGACTTGGTTTTGGCCAATCCGCCATTCGGTAAAAAAAGCACCATGACCATTACCAATGCCGAGGGTGAAGCTGAAACCGAAGATTTTGTCTATAACCGCCAAGACTTTTGGGCAACCACTTCCAACAAACAAGTCAACTTCTTGCAGCATATTTACACCATGCTCAAAAACAACGGGCGGGCTGCCGTGGTCGTACCCGATAATGTGCTGTTTGAAGGCGGCGCAGGCGAAACTGTGCGTAAGAAACTATTGCAGATGACCGATTTGCATACGATTTTGCGTTTACCGACGGGGATTTTCTACGCCCAAGGCGTGAAAGCAAATGTGTTGTTCTTTGATAACCGCCCCGCACAGGAAAAAGCCGTTACCCAAGAAGTCTGGGTATATGACTACCGCACCAACGTGCATCACACGCTGAAGAAAAAACCGATGCAGTTGGCAGATTTGCAGGATTTCATTACCTGCTATTGCCCCGAAGACCGTTCAAAGCGCGCAGAAACCTATCATGCCGAAAACAATCCCGACGGACGCTGGCGTAAATTTAGTATCGATGAAATCAATAAGCGCGAAAAAACCAGCTTGGATATTTTCTGGCTGAAAGACCATTCTTTAACCGACTTGGACAATCTGCCCACCCCTGATATTTTGGCCGATGAAATCATTGAAAATATCGAAGCGGCTTTGATGAATTTTCGAAGCGTTGCTGAGCAGTTGGCAGATCAGTTAGACCATCAATGAATAGACTAAGGCAACTGCCGCATCTCATTACAACTTCAATGATTTTGTGAATTAGCTTGCTAAGTAGAGGTATAAAAGGTCGTCTGAAAACCTGATTTTTCAGTTTTCAGACGACCTTTTTGCTGCGTGTAGCAAATTAGGCATAACTTAGCTTGCACATACCCGTTTAAAAATAAGGTCATCCCATCCTTTTGAACAGCATGGTTGCAAACCGTTTGACAAAATTATCTTAAAGCTATAATATTTGTTATATATAATTTTTATTATATGTTTTTATTTTTAGATGAATCACTCTTAAACAAGGAGTAATTAAATGAAACGGAATTTAGGTACTTTGGATCGCACTCTCCGCATCGTCATTGGAGTAGCCTTAATCGCCGCTGCTGCGACCGGTCAAATCGGCTGGTGGGGTTGGTTGGGCATCATCCCGCTGGCTACCGCCTTGATAGGAAGCTGCGCGTTGTATAGCTTATTGGGCATCAATACCTGCCACATCAACAAAAAATAAAGAAAGCAAAACATGAGTAAAGAAGGACAACTTTCACGAATTACTCCCGCGGAAGCGGCAGCGAAAATTCGTGAGGGTGCGATAGCGGCAGACATTCGCAGCCAAGCAGAATATCGGGGCGGGCATATCGGCGGCGCATTGTCCCTACCGCCGGAGCGACATCGCGACAAACTGCCCGACAACACCGCGCCCTGTCTGATTTTTTATTGCTTGGGCGGCAAACGCACGGCGCAGGCGGAGGCAGCATTGGCGGAACTTGGTCGGGGACGCGAGTGCTACATTCTTGAAGGCGGTTTGCAGGCATGGAAAGCCGCAGGTCTCCCATAATCGCCGAACACGCCGCGCCGGACATCATGCGGCAGGTGCAAACCATCGCGGGCGGATTGGTTCTGTTCGGTGTGTTGGCAGGTTCGCTGGTATCGCCTTGGTTTTATCTGATAGACGCAGTAGTCGGCGCAGGCCTGCTGACAGCCGGTTTAACCGGATTCTGCGGCACATGGCACGACTGCTGGCTAAAATGCCATGGAACCGTTAAATAGAGGTCGTCTGAAAGTTGCTGTTGAGGCAGTTATGGCTGATAATCCAACTTTCTTATTTATAGAAAAGGGCAAACCATGACCACAGCCGACAATCAACCGCCCTACGAAGAAGCCACCGCCTTTCTTAAACTTCTGGCAAACCCCCACCGCCTCGCCGTACTGTGTAAGCTGCACGAAAGACCGCACAATGTAACCGAACTGGCTGAGTCATCCGGCCTGCCTCAAGCGGCGATGTCCAGCCAATTAGCCCTATTGCGCGAGGCCGGATTGGTGTCTTTTGAAGTGAACCACCGAGAACGGCAATATTACATTGCCGATCCCCGAGTCAACGAGATGATACAGCTGCTGTATTCTTTTTTCTGTGCAGAAAAAGATTGAAATGTGGTTGTACTGCCTGCCGTAGACAGGCTATTCGGAAAAATTAAGCTAAAAGGTCGTCTGAAAATTTTTCAGACGACCTTTTTGTTGTGTTTAGTAATCTACCCTTTGCACTATTGCCTAATGAACCTGAAACCTTTGCAAAATTCCCCAAAATCCCCTAAATTCCCATCAAGACATTTAGGGGATTTTCTATGAGCATCTTCTTCCGGCAAACCACACAAGCCATGATTGCCCAACATATCGACTGCTTCCGCTGTTGAAGTTGGAGCAGATGATTGATTGGTAACCGATCGAGCAATACCTGAATCGACAAAAAACCGCTATCTCCGAGACCATTGCGGCCATCCTGCCTATTAACTGCTATCCACATTCAAAGCCGTCCTGCTCGGAGAACGGAAACAGCCGAAAATATGTGTTGGAATTTTAACTGTTGGGTAAAAAGGGTTATTTCGCAAAGGTCTTGGCTATTTTTGAAAATACTAGGTCGTCTGAAACGCTATTTGAGATTTCAGACGACCCTTATATTTTATAGCTTCAATCATTTTTGTCTAAATGATAAATTTGGGCAACGGCTTCTACAAGATCACTGTCGGTTGAGCCTGCTTTATTGAGGGTGCGGGTAGGGGAATGGAGCAGTTTGTTGGTCAGTTGGATGGAGAGGCGTTCGAGGACTTCTTCGGGGGACGTACCTTTCGCCAGTTGCTTCATTGCATTTTCCAGCACTTGTCTGCGGGCGCGTTCGCCCTCATCGCGAAGTGCGCGGATAAGCGGGACGCTTTGGCGGCTTTTTTGTTGTTGGATAAATTCGCCGACTTTTTCTTCAACCATGGCTTCGGCGGCCGCGGCGGCTTTTTGCCGTGATTCTTTACCGCTTTGGACGATGTTCATCATATCGTCAACGGTATAAAGATAGGCATCTCCAAGTTCGCCCACTTCTGCTTCGATGTCTCTGGGGACGGCCAAATCCAATAGGAAAACAGGCATGTTATGGCGTTGTTTCAGAGCGCGTTCAACCATGCCTTTGCCGACCAACGGCAGCTGGCTGGCAGTTGAAGAAACGACGACATCGTATTCGTGCAAAATTTCAGGTAGGTCGGTCAGCAGGCGAGGTTCGGCAGTAATGCCGAGTTTGTCGCACAATTCTTGCGCACGGGGCAGGGTACGGTTGGTAACGGTAATCAGTTTGGGGTTTTTCGCGGCAAAGTAGGTAGCCACCAATTCAATCATTTCGCCTGCGCCGATAAATAAAACATTCAAATCGGCAATATCGGGGAAAATTTGTTCCGCCATTTTGACCGAGGCGGATGCCATAGATACGGAATTTTCACCGACGGCGGTATCGGTACGGATTTCTTTGGCTACTGAGAAGGTTTTTTGGAACAGCGCATTGAGGTGTGAATTGATGCTTTCCTGCTCTTGGGCGATACGGACGGCATCTTTGATTTGTCCGAGGATTTGCGGTTCCCCCAATACCATGGAATCCAGCCCGCAGGCTACGCGGAAGGCGTGTCGGATGGTTTCGTTGTTGTCTAAAGTGTATAGGTAGGGACGGATTTCTTCGATAGGAAGATTATGATATTCGGCAAGCCATTCAATAATCCGCTCTGTATTGCCGACGCAATAGAGCTCGGTACGGTTGCAGGTAGACAGAATGACGGCTTCGTCAGCAGCCGGACTGTGTGCCAAAGCACGAACGGCATCGGGGAGATGCTCGGCGGCGAATGCTAATTTTTCGCGTATGCTCAGGGGCGCAGTTTGATGGTTGAGTCCGACGGCGGTGAGTTGCATGGGGAGGGTGTTTTGCGGAATGGTGTGTGTCGGGCGGTATTATAGCCCAATTCAGGTATGAAATGAACGGATAAAGAGGAGCGGATAGGTGGCGGTCGTCTGAAATTTTATGTGTCGGCAGCTTTAGGTTTTCAGACGACTTATCCGTCTCACAGATAAAAATGTTTGCCGTTGTTCGGGTTGCTTGCTTTCAAATCGGTCAACATCCGTTTGAAATCCAAGCCGTATTGTTCGCTTAATTTTTCCGCGCGTTTTTTCAGCTTGTCGAGATTTTGCTCTTTCGGGCTGCTTTGGAATGCCATCACCGCCATATTGCCGTGGCTTTCGGCGGGCAGCTCCAATACGCGGCCTTCGAAGACGTTGAGCAGGCGTTCGACGAAGCGTTGGTAGCGTTTGTCGCCGCTCCACCAGTTGGTCACGAATACGCCGTCGGGCGAGAGGGCGTTGCGGCAGTCTTGGAAGAAGGGTTCTTCCACCAGTGCGTCGATGATTTGTTCGCCGTCGAAGCCGTCCACTAAAATCACGTCGGTATTGTGGCGGAACACTTTGATGTATTCCGCTCCGTCCGCTTCGACGATTTCGAAGTTTTCCCCTTCAAACGGCAACTCGAACAGGCTGCGAGCGACGGCGATGACCTGCGGGTTGATGTCCACGGCGGTTTGCTTGGTGTCGGGTAAATAACTGTCTATCCAACGAGCAAACGAGCCACCGCCCAAGCCGATTTGGGTGATGTGTTTCGGCTTTTCTTCGGCAAACAGAAGCCAGCCCATCATTGCGCGGCTGTACGACAAAACCAGTTCGGCAGGATGGTCGAGGTTCATCGAGCTTTGGATGGTGTCGCTGCCCAGATGCAACGAGCGGATGTTGCCTTCTTCGGAAATGCCGACTTCGGGCAGGTCGGACTTGGCGGGGCGCAGGCGGCGGTAGGGGTGTCGTGGCATGGTGTAGGACGGATGGAGGGAAAGGGGAGTATTTTATCAGAGTGTCGTCTGAAATGCTTTTTGTGCTTGTGTTTTTCAGACGACCTTGCGGTTATATGCCTAAGCGGCTTGGTTTATATATGGGGTAATCATTACGCCTGAAATAAATTTCTTTTTAAATCAGATATTTTTTATAAAAATTTACTTTGTGGGCAACAAGCTCTTGCCAAGCGGGGCAGTTAACGGCATAATTCGGCTTCTTTGCCGGTATAGCTCAGTTGGTAGAGCACCTGACTTGTAATCAGGGGGTCCCGAGTTCGACTCTTGGTGCCGGCACCAATCAAACAGCCCGATTGTGAAAGCATTCGGGCTGTTTTGCGTTTGCCGTTCGGGCGGTATGGTGGCAGGGCGGCGGGCATTTCACTATAATAGCCCGTTTTAATCTAAAAGGTCGTCTGAAAAAGGCGGAACACATTCCAATGATTACTGTGAACACACTGCAAAAGATGAAGGCAGAAGGCGAAAAAATCGCCATGCTGACCGCCTATGAATCCAGCTTTGCCGCGTTGATGGACCATGCCGGTGTCGATGTTTTGCTGGTGGGCGATTCCTTGGGCATGACCGTGCAGGGACGCAAATCCACGCTGCCCGTCAGCCTGCGCGATATGTGTTATCACACTGAAAACGTCGCGCGCGGTACGGAAAACGCGATGATTGTCAGCGACTTGCCTTTTGGTGCGTATCAGCAGAGTAAAGAACAGGCGTTTGCCGCCGCTGCCGAATTGATGGCGGCGGGCGCGCATATGGTCAAACTCGAAGGCGGTGTTTGGATGGCAGAAACCACTGAATTCCTGCAAATGCGCGGCATTCCCGTCTGCGCCCATATCGGCTTGACTCCGCAGTCCGTGTTTGCGTTTGGCGGATATAAAGTGCAAGGGCGGGGCGATAAGGCGGAAGCCTTGTTAGCAGACGCGAAAGCACACGACCAAGCGGGCGCAGCCATCGTATTGATGGAATGTGTGCCGGCGGAGTTGGCGAAAAAGGTAACCGAAACCGTCTCTTGCCCGACCATCGGCATCGGCGCGGGCGTGGATTGCGACGGACAAGTTTTGGTTATGCACGATATGCTCGGCATTTTCCCGGGTAAAACCGCCAAATTCGTCAAAAACTTCATGCAGGGCAAAGACAGCGTCCAAGCCGCTGTTGAAGCCTATGTCCATGAAGTCAAAGCCAAAACCTTCCCTGCTACGGAACATTCGTTTGCCTGATGCTTATATAGTGGATTAACAAAAATCAGGACAAGGCGACGAAGCCGCAGACAGTACAG
>OJLB01000451.1_pt1 | contig 18496 bp, 14 predicted proteins | sample 1596861 | NCBI WGS metagenome assembly OJLB01 (sample SAMEA3904681, study PRJEB24821) | metagenome | biome: Builtin; feature: hospital; material: surface | place: USA | collected 2013-06-06
CCACGCGCAAGCAAAGTCCTCTCGAGCCTCCTTGGAAAGGTCGCGGAGAATTCCAATTCCAGGCAGGCGATGATGCAAGTTCCAAGCACTCGCAAAGGGCTTTCGTCGATAAGTTTCTCAATCAAAATCAAAATATTGGTGAGTGAATTTTTTTATATATATTACCTCTCCTCCATAAATAAGGTTCTTGTGCCTCAGCATTAAGTCCGCTGGCAAATCCGACCCGGAGCTTGAACTTTACTTTGTTGGTACTAAACCCGCACCTGATGGACAGGTTGAGAGCGAAGCGGACAGATCTATGAATTCAAAAGCCTTATCCTGACGCGCCGTGCGCCATCTTTTCTTTTCTTTCTCTTAGCCTTAACCTATGAGATCTCTGTTAATCTTTGCACATCCACTGCTTGCTTAACCACCGAGTCAAACTAAGACCAGGATAGACTCAATAGGACTCTTCTACTGCCTATGATGTGAACAAGATGAGACTTTCATTTTAGAATGGTAAGCCGGGTCAAGCAAGTACTTTTTTTTTCTATTAGCGGTGATAGCCTGTTTAGATAAGTTAAGATAGGTAAAGTGAAACACTCTTTTCGGGTGTAAGACCTAGCCTTGTGAGTATAAATAGAAAACCACTTCTTTTCCGGGAAGCGCTAGTTAATAGTTAAAGTGAAGGAAGTTAGGGTGCGACACAACGAGAATGTCTTGTTCTAGGCGCTTAGGCGAGTAGCGGTAAGTGAAGTAAGTTAAGAAAGTCAAAAAGTGCAAGTGGTTGATTGACAAACTATTCTGGTAAGCACAGGTTCTTATTGTTCCTAAAGCTCTGGATCTCGAAGCCCCTATCACGTAAGGCGTTTGATCGGGCGCCTACTCCTCGAACTTCCATTTCAATGTGTCTTTCCCAAAATCTTTGGTATGCCTTTTCCTGGTAAGAAGTAATGGGAAAGTAGATAGGGAAATCTAGGGTTCAATGTCCCCTATGTTGAAGAAAGGTTTGGAACCCTCTAACCCGGTCTTTCATAGATAAGGGTATAGTCTCTCTATCGAGGGGTTTTCCCTCTCTTTGAATTTAGCTTTCTGCTTCAAGTTCGTCAGCGATGGAAATCTTTCTCGACTCACAGATAAGGGATGTATGATTCCCGAACCTTAACAAAAAGGATTGAGCTCCGCTCATCCCTTGATCTCTGCCTAACCCGGGCTAGTTTCAGTGTTTGGTTCCTGACTTGATGGGATGGGAGTCACAAGGCTTTAAAGAAGCCCGAGGAGCTGGGTTGAACGAGATTCGCTTTGGTTTTTATGATTTGACCTTGCTCATATATCAAGGCTGAGTCTAACTCCTTATGTCTCGGAAAGACAGATTTTCTGATACACTGGACTAAGGTGACTAACCCACAGGACCTGAGATGAGACAGAGACTGAGACAACGATTTGTCGAAGACACTGTGCCCGAATCAAGGAAAGCTACTGCGCCTGAGAAGAAAGAAAGAGATATTTATTAAGAACAGCCTTTAAGAGATAGGGGGTGCCACAAGCCTAGGTCCCCAACAGAGATATTTGATATTGGTTTGGTGGACAGAGCCTGGGTCGCCAAGCCCAAGCCCCCCGACAGAGAGTATGGATCACTATGTCTCAAAAATGCGTCTTGCTTAGGTTGAAGCAAATGCCAGTATAGTTGCTGTTCTTATGCCGCTATTAGTAGATCAAACGCTCTTCTTTCTCTGATCTTTCGGAGTCCTTAGTCGAGTCAGATCCGCACCGCAGGTTAATCTCTCGTTTTTTGGAGCTTTACTTTAGGCTCGCTGCCCCTATATGCTTTCAAGCTTATGGACACTTCAAGCTCGTATCTTCGCATCTTGTCTTTAGGTTTTATCGCCTTGCATGCTGATGAGCTCTTTCCCTCGGGTTCTGTGACTCGAGTAACAGGAGCTCTACGCTAGAGCACAAAAGAACGGCATCTCTCTATCGGATTGCCTTAGCCCTTTGGTATCCCATTGGCTTACCCCGACGGTATTTGTATCGGTATCTCGTTCGAATAAACTTGCTTGCGCATCTTGTCTTTGGTTTGATATACTTTTATTATAGTCCAGTGGCAAGATTAATGTCTTTTATTGGCTTCTCTGCCCCTGGAACAAGATATCCTCTTTTCTGTCTCTGTCTTTTTCAAATAAAGACCTCTTGCCTTGCCCCCTTATCTACTACGGGTGAATCTCTTCGATCCGGAATTTCACTATCTCTAAAAAAAAGGTTTTGCTGCTGCTAGCTCCGCCACTGGGCCAACTTAAACTACTGCCATAGGTCCCTATCCGGGTCCTCACCCTCTACCGGAACTCCTGCGGGTTAGAGAGATGGAACTACTGAAGCTGCTCCCTCTGCTTCTGGAACTGTCAAAGGGTTGGGGGGCAATCACTTTTTAGATCATGGCTTGTAATTCAGGAGCCTTTCCCTTGACAACCGAGCTTGCCTAAGGACGGCGTAGAAGAGAAAAAGTCTAGGATTGAGATCTGAGCAGAAATTTCTCCCAGGTGAGTGGCTACATTTTAGGGTGGTAATTTGTTGCTTGGTCGAGCAGCTGCCCTTGGCAAGGAAGGCTTTGGAAAACCATAGCATCAGGGGCCTAGGCCCTGTTCTGGTTACTACAATTAGTGTAGTGTAGCACCTTTATTTTCAGGGCTTACTTCGGATAGTACCGCTGCTATTGTTTGAGTATAATCCTGGTATCTTTCTACAATCGTCTTTGTGGCTCCTGTTGTTGCGGAGCCTCTGTGCTGTTGGTTTTACCCTGCCCGGTAACGGGTCCTTGAATATTCTCAGGTGGAGATTGTCGACAAAAAAACCAGCTAAGTGATTTTTTCTTTCGGGTAAGGCAATAAGTTTTGCAAAGTCCAACAGGCATTAGTAGCATGCCCGTGGTACCTGTGGAATCAACTGTATGCGTTTGGGTGAAAATTCGTGGGTTTGGTGTAGTGAAAGAGAAAAAGAAAAAGTTGCTTCAGTTTCTGAACAGGGCAAGCATACCTAGGAAATCGAGATTGGGATCCCATTCATCCAGCGGAAGCAACGGCTAGGGCATGGACAATAACAGATCCTTTTCCCTAGCCGGGGTCCGGAGGTTTGTCGTAGCTTCTGCGGCTACGACATGGGCATTGCTAGGTGTTGGCTTAAGTATTGGTGAAAGTACCTGAACCAGTGGTGACATCGGCAGGAGAGGCTCCAGCACTGGTAGGTAAGGGCGAAGTCATCATAAGTGTAAGTGGTTGACTGGGCCTAGGAACGACCATCGGTCGGGAGCTTTTAAGGCTAAGGCAAATTCATCGTTTTTCGCTCGTCTTTCATGCGTGCGAATTGCATAAGTAATTGTGTTTTGGCGGTGGAGAAGTACAGAAGTGAACAGTGTGTTAGTTTTTTAGTTGTGCGAAGCGTTGTTGACAAGACTTACTCAACTCACTACTTTCACCTGTTTCCGATGACAACTACCACTCTCTTATGAATGGGAGGGTAGAGTACCAAGACGGGTTGGCCCGCGAAGGCGGTTTATTTAGTACCAGATATACGTGTTTATTTCGAATTCTTTTCAGGGCAGTTCAAAGGCACGAGAGATAAGGAAAACTGAAAAGCTTCTCAAACCAGAGTAGGAATTCGATCAATCGCTATCAATGCCAGGAGGCAATTCATGGGAACGATAACCTTTTCCGAGAAGAGTAAAGCGAGGGATAGGATAGATGAATAGGTTTAAGCCCTTATCCGCTTGGAGGGATGAATTTTCAATTTCTAAGGCTTCGTTTTTCTCCGGCAAGCTGCTAGGGAAGCATTTATTCCCAAGCGATAGGGCTTGGAGTTCAGATTGATGCCTTAGTCCACTCCGAGATAGAAAGATACTAATAATGGAAAAATTTATGCTCTTGAACCCGAACAGTAAGTTGATCAGTTACTATCGGTAGGGACGGGAGACAAAACTGCCACTTATGGGAAAGCGATAAGAAGCCTGAAAGCGATTCTGACACAAGATACGATGACAGGGAGGGAGTTCGATCAGGAATAGACAGAAAAACTCAACTACGTCGACCCTTTCTTTCTCATGGGAGGGATTTGAATCCAACCCTTATCGATACCCCTCGCTAGGACAAAAAAGTGAGTCGGGTTTTGATCTGGTTCCGAAATGAGTGGGTGTTACCAATGACTCGATACCCTGCTGCTACCGAATGAAGTTCGTCTTTCCCCCCTTTCCCTATAATAAAGTGCAGGCCCCCGTAGATAGATATCCCATATAGCCCCTCCTCTATGGGTTCGGGAACGAAAGCTTTCTAATGTGGGTCAGGATCGACCATAACTTCAGGATCCTCTGGTTCGACATTCGTATTTCATTTTCTTTTTCCAAGCCCTTCTTAGAACTTAGAAATAGAAAGCACTCATTGAGTTACTTACGGAATCTCAAATCTCTCTCGACGCCGAGAATTGGATTTTTATTACTCCATCTTTTGAGAGGTAGCCGCATCTCGGCCAATTCCAGGGTTCACGGCATTCCTACCTTTGGGTGGCTTACTGCCGTAGTTGGAGCGAGTCACAGTTCCGATTCCATTTGAACGAGCATTCCTACCAATTCATTCAATTTGGAGGGGTAGCAGTAGATCCTGTCGATTAACTCGGTCCAGCAACTGTTCCGGGTCCAGCACCGACATCAGTAGCACTACCATGAGTTGACTAAGCCAATGTTGCACCAGTAGACCAGATCGGGATCAAAATCCATACCCACTTCTTTTGGATTGGAATCCCGGGATTGAGAGACAGATATTCGCCTGGTCCGATATTGGATCGTCGCTCACTCGCTTCTTTCTGCACTGGATCGAACCAAGCAATCGGTCTATGTTCTTACGTATGATAATACAATGGATCCTGATCCCAGGAATCAAAAACCTAGTAAGCGGGGTCACAGTGGATTGTGAACCCCCGATACCGTAGTTTAGAGAGGTGGCGCGGTCTGGTCCCATCCTACATAAAAAGGTTTTCAAAACAAAAGAAAGGGATAGGAGTAAGCGCCTCAAGGTAATGGATGTGAATAAAGGGGGGGGGAGCGAGGCCTTTAGGCCCTATACCTTCCGGTGAGATTATGCCTTGTGTTTTTATGATGGTTTGCCTGGTCATAACGTGCTTTTGCCTTGTTTTGTCTCTTCTCTTCTCATTGGATGCAGTGGCATAGGCGGGTTGTCCCTCCCTCTTCTGAAGGTGGGGGTTATTCTTCTTGCTGGAAGTGGGCTATCCTTATGACTGGGTCCGTTACAGCGGCTAGTCAGAAGGTGGTCTGTCTGAATGCGATGCGATCCCTCCACTCGAGGACGGGGGTACACTCCACTGCTTGGGAGGGCACTTCTAAGGAAGGAGACTTCAGACTTCACTCGCAAGCGGGGTGGTTTCTGGATCAAGAAGTCCTCTCTCGAGCTTTCCGGATATAAAGGGCAGCGTCTTGGTAGGGAGCTGTCGAGGGATATATTCCTCTCGAAGGGAGCTTCAAAATGAGGGAGGCCGATCTTTAATCTGATATTCCTTGATTTCTGGCTCCTGATCCTTTAGATCTTCGTTGTCTGTGACTTTAGGTTTCTGACTTCAGGTATGTGACTTCTGGCTTCGGGCGTCTGACTTCGGGTTCTCTGACTGACGATTTCTGATCTCCGATCTGATCTATAACCAGAGGGCGACTCTGCAGACCAGGAATATAAAAACCTTACCCATTGTCCTAACTGGAATGGGGACGCGACTAGCGGGGTGTTCTTGTAATCCCCAACCCATATGTACTGAGGAATCCCGGGAGGCATGGTAGGTACTGGTTAGGATCCCGGCCCGAAAGACCCGCTTGAGTTGATCACACCCTTGTGAAGGTGTAATGTAAAATCCGGCAGTTAGTCAGCCTGGTTAACGATCAATGAGTAATGGAACGGCTTTGCAGGTTCCCATTTTAAGGTGTTCGATCCGACAAGCAAGCAAGATTTGTGCTATTTGTTTATTCATTTTGTTTAGTAGTGATAGTTCCATCGAGTCAAGTAAGTAAACCGCACCAAGGAGGTGCCGGTTGGATCGTATCACTAGATAGATGCCACGGTAGTGCTTTTGGTCAAGCACCACCCCCCTTAAGTTAAGGTCGGGCTCTTTCAGATCCTTCCTTCCGAACTCTGATCGAAGTGCCTTACTCTCTATTTGAAACAAGTTACATCTTCCCGAGTCTTTCGGTAGCATCTGGCCATAAACCCTCTCCTTGCCGGCCGAGTAACTCCGTACCTGACCTTATTTTCTATTGAATTCACTCTGTTCCCCGGTCACAGCCTTGCTGGCTGCTAGTCTTCTTCCAAATCTATCTCCCCGTCTTTCAAACCTGTTCACTTCGTTGTTACTTACAATGATTATTGGTGCACTTTCCTCTATCTGTTCGGTCGAGTAGCTCCTGTTTCCTTTCTTTCACAAAGAGAGATGAGCGAGCTACTGAAAGAGAATGCTACTTAGATATGCACCCTCTACCATGAGTTGTAGAGCTTAATAAATCTTCCTTGCCCCCTTCCCTTGGCTGGTCCCATCACCCGAGATTGCGTTGCTCGGAGCAACACTAGCTGACACCAAAGAAGGTGATTCGGCTATCAATCAAACCTAGGTTAAAATTCCCGCCCTGAAGAAGCCAAAGCCGCGCGAGCATCCAGGTCCGCATCCACTGACCCAGGGTAAGTAGTTTACGCCCTTCTTATCTTATGATGCTTAATATGTGCCTCGATCTAAAAAATGAATCTGATTGATGAATTGCGAATACCACGAAGTAGTCAAAGGCGCTGGCTCAGCTCAACAATACAGGTTTCGCTTCCTCTCCCCTGCGGTCGAGCCTGCTCTCGATCCGGAACTATACCTTGGTCTTGTGATCCAGCTTCAGATCGAACGGTAAGGATCCCCTCTCCGGGGTTTGCCATATCTATGCCAGGGCGGAAGAGATATACCTAATTCCATTCTAAGCCTACTAGCTCGACGAACCCACTTCACTACTCCCTCGTATCGTCCGTCCCGCTACTACATCGCCAATGAGTCTTTCTCCCAGAGCTCCCGTCTCAGTTACAGATCTTGGCAGTCCCCGATTCTGCTCTTCACATCAAGGTCAGGGCCACTCCACGTCAGTCTCTGTCGTCGGTTTCGGATCAGCGTTCTTTATACTTACCTTAAGAGAATACCAGGTCAGAAACCATGAAGCCTAAGTTGGAGATGGAGCCTACGCCTAGGACGAACTCATCCAAAGCGGATAGAGTCAAATCGAGCTACTTCGTTCTCTCCTTGAATTATTGTATAGGGCGAGCTACTCCATCCCTCACGCTTCGGGGCTGACGCTTGTTTGTTTATTGGGATCATTCTCCCTTAACTGTCAAGAGCAGGTGATGCAAAGAACCTTACTCACTTTCGAACAAATACATCCTGTTTGATTACTAGTTCGGGCTTACAGGTAGGGGCGGCTACTCACTAACCGGAGTACTTGCCATTATTATGTGATTTTCTCTCTCCGGTTCCTTGATCGGGTATTTAGGAGAGAAAGGAACTACTAAACCAAGTAAACCGGCCTCAACGAGTCCCTCAGGACTACAAAATGTTGGGGCACACTCTCCTTTTTCATTTAAGGTCGATCTCTTTTAGAACCAATCTCAAAGCACGCGACTGAAGGAAGCGGCGTGAACTATTCTTATCTTAAGACAATAGACAATCGCCTTAAGGGAAAGGGGCAAACGGGTCCTGCTTAAGGGAAAGGGGCAAACAGGTCCTGGAAGAGAGAGGTTAGAACCCGAATAAGAGGCCTTGATTAACTCCGCCCCGCAACTATACCTCTATCTATCTTAAAGTAAGACTGGCACAAAAACGAGTAGGAAGTTCAAGACGAGTACTTATTGATGATTCAATCCAACCGCATCTTTAGCACGGTTGACTTAGCCCTTTCAAGGAAAACTATCACTACCGAAACGGAACCATCACTATGAACTAAGAAAAAAAAAAATAGCACTCTCCCGCTTGACGGATCGAACACTCCACAACACGAAACTAGCAAAGCCATTCCGTGACTCATCGAGAATTTCACGTGGGATCGACTGGCTAACTGTTAGGATTTTTACATTACACCTTTCTCTGGAAGCGCGGTTCACTCAAATAGGTATTTCGGGCCGAGGTCCCGCCCTTTGCCATGTCTCACTCTTGGGTTACATATGGCGCAAGATCGCTAGAAGCGGAGGGAAGCCCCGCCGGTCGCTTTCTTGCAGGCTGGACCGGTATCGGCCAAAGGGTACAGAAGGCCTTCCTTCTTGGTCTGCTGCTTGCTCGCCCTGCATGGCGAATCGGCTTTCTTTGTCTACGAATAGGCTGCCCAAAAGAGGGTCTTCCGGTCGAGCCAGCTTTCCTTTTCTAACCACCGCCTTTTTCTTTCTTTTTTTACTTTTTTAAAGCTGGTCAATTTCCATCCCCTTTATTTCTCAACTTCGTCGACCCTCCTCATCAGAAATGACTGTTATTGGTGTCGTAAGGCGACGCGATCCCGGTGTCTCGTCACTTTGACTCCCCGTTCTCCTCTCTCGTTCTTCATGGCCTAAAAATAAATAGAATATCTATATCAAGAAATGGAAGGCATATCAAGCCCAATGTTGAGATTGAAGGCTTCAATATTACATATTCCCTTCACCCGGGATCTTGAGTCCTTTCTTCTCCTTGACTGTATTGGCGTTCTTCATCTAAAGGCTCTTCATATCATGAACTTGTCTAAGTTAAACTCTTCTTGTTGCGGGAGAAGGTTCTGGTAAGCTCGTCAGGTGCTGGCGTAAGTAGAAGTAGTAACTCCTACCGTTGCTAAAGCTTTGCTTTCTCTTTAAGGCCGATTATCGTTATTCAAGCGGTATCGCAGAGAATCTTTCCGATCGTCCTTCTGGCAAGGGTTTGAAGAGTGGCTTGGTAGTTAGGAAAGTAAAGTGAGGGAGGAAGGCGCTGTACTATTGGGCAAGTAGCGGTTGTAGTCTCGGCTTTCTTGTAGCTTTGGGGATTTTTTAATGCTACTTTAGGATAAAAAAAAAGGCTTCAAGCTCAAGTGCAAGCTGAGTAAACTTGTTCAGCTTTACTGCAAGTCTAAACTAAAGAAAGGGAGGGGCAAAGTCCACTCGCTATTAGCTCGCTTAAATCTCTTCACTCGCATAGTAAACAACGCTCGCCCTAGCTAAATCAAGCTTAGTACATCTCGGGTGATGAGAGAACCTTCCATTACTAGAAGCTTTGGCAAGGATCCTGGAAAAGACTTCCATAGCAAGAACAAACGGATAGGGGGAAAGCGGATCTCCTTGTCTCAGCCCCTTCCCTCCGGAGAAATAGCCCTCAAGCCCCCCATTGATGGAGACCGAGAACTTGGGGGTGGTGATACAAGCCGCAATGCACTTAATCAGATGGGCAGGAAGGTCAACAGCTTTCAAAATCCCCATAAAGAAATCCCAATGCACTGAGTTCTAGACTTTCTAAAAAAAATAGATTTTGATGGCACACCGAGGCTTCCCTGTCTTCCTGTGGTAGTTTCTAAGGATAAAGAGTTCCTGAGCCAAAAGGACATTATCTGTAATCTTCCTCCTTTCAACAAAAGCAGACTGGGTGGGGCTAATGATCTTGGGAAACAAGCCTTTGATCCTATTAGCAATCTACTTGGTAAATACACTTATAGATTGTATTGAAGCAGGAAATAGGCTGAAAATCTCCCATGACTGTAGGATTAGGCACTTTCGGCACCAAAACAATGATAGTGGAGTCTCTTAGAAGTGAAGCAAAGAAAGACTTTTTATGGCTTCTATTACATCCTGATTCACAATCTCCCAAGCACTTTTGAAGAAGTGGGCAGAATACCCATCGGGGCCCGGGGCCTTGTTACTGTTAAGGGAGAACATAGTTCTTTTAATTTTCTCTGCTTCCACGGGAAGGGACAAAAGGCATCTGTCCTCCTGGTAAAAGGTGAAATAAAAAATCCCTATAATCTCTGCCACCAACTCTCTTTCCAAAGTAGGGTCACCACCAAGCTGGAAAAAGGAGACAGCCTCTTGACTAACAGCTTTATGGTCTTCCAACTTCTCCCCCTCGGCATTGTAAACACTCAACAATCTGTTCTTGGACTGCCTAGCTCTCACCACCTTGTGAAAAAAGCCCGTCTTACTATCTCCCAGCTTCAGCCACTTAATTCTGGACTTCTGTTTGAGGTGGGCCTCTTCCATAAGAGTGAAATGAGTAAAAACTTGCAAACTCTCTTTTTCTGCATTTGCTAGGTCAGAGTTGGAAGGATCCTGCAAGTGGAGTAACTGCAATCTAGTAAGGTCCTCTCTAGCTTGGGCAACCTTAGAGTTGATGCTACCATAGTATTTGAAATTAAATAACGATCTTCAATTCAGCCTTGAGACGTTTCAGCTTGGTGCACAGCCTGAACATAGGAGTACCCTCCACTGGAGTACTCCAAACTTGCTCAACTAAAGGGGCAAACTCTTCGTGGGAGGTCCATAAATTATAGAATTAGAAAGAGAAAGGCTTCTTCCCTGTGACCAACTTCTGCCTGATGGTAACTATCCCCGGGGTATGATCGGAAATACCCGGCCCTGTGAAGTCTGCTTCAGAGTTCGGGAAAGTAGCAAGTCAACTGTCATTAACCAACACTCTGTCAAGCTTCCTGGCAATAATCTGCTCACTATCTCTGCGGTTGGACCAAGTGTAGAGCGGGCTCTTAAAAGGGAGGTCAAACAGATCTATATCTAACAAGCATTGGTGGAGGTAAGTATTATGTCTTCTCCCACTCCCACCTCCTCATGGAATCTAGAAGAATTAAAATCTCACATAAAAGCTTGGTCAATCACTACACTGCTCATTCTCTTCAAATCAGCCCAAAAAACCTTCCTGCTAATCATGTCTTTATTGATGGATCTTACTTTATTTAGTTTCCACAAGGCCACACAAACTAAGATTCTTATTCTTTAGGAGATGTCTAACCTCCCTTTTGAGGGCGGATCTACGACCAACCTCACATTCCAGTAACCGAGACTAATCATAAAGGGGGGGTTGGGAAGGACCCCCTCCCCCTTTGGAGCTGCTACTTCCCCGAGCTTTCTTTTCTTTTTGGCTTTCTTGCCTTTCCTTTGGCCCCCAACATTCGATTCAGAAGAGAAAAATGCTCCCGAGGACTCTTCTACAGAAAGTTTATCATCCTCCTGCTGGGAATTAGATCCTACTCTTTGTCTCTCCTCTTCACAGAAAATGGAGAGCAAAATTGATCGATTCATCGAATCTTAGCCTAGGTCGGGACTGACGGGGCTCGAACCCGCAGCTTCCGCCTTGACAGGGCGGTGCTCTGACCGATTGAACTACAATCCCAGGAAAATTAGGCTATTATTTTTTCTTTCATTCGAACCATTCATTTCGTTTCGCCGTGTTGTAACAGAGACACGAATGATATACTAGATTATTCTAATTAAATATATATTTATAAATGCAATAAATGAAGTAAACTCATACTTCTACTCCGTATCCTCATGTTTTATTATTCATATTTTATGTCTTGGGACATAGATATTCTAGATACCCATTATGAATCGATAAAGTCTTCCTACTTCTCCATTGTTCCAATCAGATTCGAAAAATGAGAAAGAAATCAAAAGTCAGTGGACCTGAATTGAATCATGACTATATAAGCTATTCTGATATTAAGATTCGATATAGATGAAATCGTGGAAGCGGACCTTTGATTTCCTTGGACCACGTAGGAATTCGTCGTACAATTGAATCTTCTTGTTCCTGGATGCTCCATAGGAATCCATCGCTATTCCCTTCCTCCACCGAGAAAGGTTCATTCCGAGTCACAAGAGTATTTCATTTTCATTTTTTTTCTTTTTGTTATGGTAATGCAATGCAAGAGGTTGGAAATCTGGTTGTTTCCTGATGATGAAAAGCACTTTTTTATGTTATGTGAAATTGATGAAACCCCGATATTTAAGGGTCGGTAATGTTAGAAGACGACTGTCGGTATCTGATGGTAAGATACCTACGTCGGTATATCTTTGAAAGCTCAGACGGAGAGAATAAACGGACTCCTCGAGGGCTACTTAAGGCACTTTAGTGCAAACCAGAACGACTGGAGCTGTTGGATGTTGCTCAGTGCTGCTATAACTTAACAACCAAAGAGCTCCGCGTCGAACGAACTTCAGCCCCTTCGAGTTGGCCACGGGGCAACAGCCTCCGCCCCACACCATTTCGAAAAGAGGGGGCTTGCCCATCAGCCTACTTTGCCAAGAGGTGGTAGGATCGCAACGACCTAGCCCAAACCCACTTAAACTAAAGGCTTAGCCCGGTCTGGTCTGAAGGAAGAAGAAAGTAGACCTTGTAGAGCAGCGGATAGGAGAGGTAGCCTATAGACTCAAGCGATCAGCTCGGTGAAAACTCACCCCGTATTCCATGTGAGTCAGTTGACTTCGATTAGACCAGACCGACCCAGAGAGGAACGTGCCCACGAGGGCACCACCAGATGTTGTAGATGAACCTACTAAAGAAGAAGTTGAGTATATCATAGCTGACCGCACCATGGGCTAGCCCATACACCCACTGCACGAGTGGAATACTACTTAGTCAAGTAGAAGGGCCAACCTGAGAGCGAGGCAAACTGGGAACGGGCTGAAACTTACGATTCGAAGACCAAGTCAGAGACTACTGGGCGTTTCGCAGAGCGAGGACGTTGAGACTTTTCGAAAAAAAAAAATGCTTTTTTTTTCTTCTATGGAAAGAGGGGATGATACGTGGCGTGGTATACCTAATCGTTTGGTCAACGAGACGTACGTAAGTCGACATAGCTCCATGTATATGTTCTTTGTAGCTAGAACCCATAAATAGAATGATGGTGAGCCTAGGGCGACGAATATGGCTCAAGGGTGTCTATACAAAGCCCCTCTCTTCTTCATTCAAAGAGAAGAGGCAATGCACGAATGGTACTTGATTCATTCTTTATGAATCTTTTGGTTAGAAGTTCTACTTTCTTTCTAAAAGGAAATGCCACGCGGAGCGTGTCACCACGAGATATGGGGCGTTCTAATCGAAGCGAAGGGTCATACCTCTCGGCCCTATTACGGTAAGGCCAATGCACCAGCCTGCCGGTGTGGTGGCGAACACGCTGTGCTGTAAGCTAAGCTGTTCGCCTTGTAGACGGAGGAGATATAGAAAGTGTGCCGTGCGTGATTCATAAGATTCTATAGTAGCACCAGCAGTATATTATTTTATTTCACTTAGCCTGCCTCTCCCATGACTTTCCGGACCAACCAACCCGGATCTGCCCTCGCAAGTCTCTCTGCATTTTGGGAGCAGAGCATGCAAAATTGAGCAATGGATCTTAGAAGAATTCTACTTTGAACGGCACGACTCTTTCTATTTTTATTTTTGTGCTGGCACTCAACTTCGTCGACCCTCCTCTTTCCATCGGCACACTCGACGCAGATAGCTCCGGTGGCCCCGGCCCCGGCTTCTGCCTCTATCAGGCGGCGACAGCCCCTACCCCCACAGCCACAGCATGGAGGTATTTACCTTAATCCGCACAAAAAGAAATCAAAATTTTATCCGGATCGATATATTATGATATGATGCTAAACCGAGACCGAGATAGAGAAAGAGGGCTGCCCCTTTGTTGGCTCTTCGAGACAAAAGCACTCATAGGAATGGTGCTAATTCCCATGTTCCTTCTAGTCTCGTTTGGTTTCGAGAGCCTCCCCCTCCCCGTCTCTTACTCGTCTTTTGAAAGCCGTCATCCTGGATTTTTTTTCGTATGCCGGGGAAAGTGCCCCACCTTTCTACATTAATTCTTATTAAAATTTCCTCACCTCAGGTCTCTATAAAACAGAATGAAAAGCCCGGGTGGAAGCAAAAGGAGAGAGGAACAGTAGAAAGGGGGGAAGAAGTCTAGTGCTAGTTCTTACTGAAACTTCTTTATCTAACTTTCATTTTTGAGTGGTTTCTTTGTTCTCTTAGTTGGATTGAAAGAAAGACAAAACTTCCTCTTCTTCTCGTCGAGAAGATTCCATATTCCCTCTATAACGAAAATATTCCATATTACCTCTTCTTCGACGAATATTGGCTATGACCAATGCCCCACTAGCTGAATAGGCGTAACAAAGCTACCTGAAAAAAGGCAAGGTGCACCTTAATCGACGAATTGCGTTTTGCCAGAGAGATTTTTTTAGAAAGATTCTCCATCTCCGTTGGAAAAAAAAAAAAAAAAAAAAAGAATATAAATAAAGGCGCATACGCGGGAAGGGGGCCCACTACTTCCAGGTAAAAAACCTCATTACTTCCCACTGGGCGAGAGGTGCACCTAACCCACCTACCCACTCATCAATCACGGTGTTCAGCTGACTTGCACTGATAGACCCCTATTGTATTGGAATTAGGTGCCCATCTTTTGACTGTTGTCAACTAATTTCTTCAATGTTCGATTCTACTCTATGTTAGAACATTTCTGTGAATGCTATTTTGATCTAAGTGGTCTTATTCTGTGTCCCGTGCTAGGAAGCATTACTCTTCTTTTCATTCCAAATTCAAGAATACGACTGATACGATTGATTGGTCTGTGTGCCTCTCTTATTACTTTTTTGTATTCCCTTGTTCTTTGGATACAATTCGATCCTTCTACGGCCAAATTTCAATTTGTGGAAAGCCTTCGATGGCTTCCTTATGAAAACATCAATTTTGATTTGGGTATAGACGGTATCTCTTTATTTTTCGTGATATTGACCACATTTCTGATCCCTATTTGCATTTTAGTGGGTTGGTCTGGTATGAGAAGTTATGGGAAAGAGTATATTATAGCATTTCTAATTTGTGAATTTCTAATGATCGCCGTGTTCTGCATGCTGGATCTTCTACTATTCTATGTTTTTTTCGAAAGCGTGCTAATCCCTATGTTGTGCGGAGCTGAGCATCTTCTATTCGCTGGGATAAAGCTTTTCCTCTGCAGGGGCCTTGTGCAGTAAACCCCCTACGGGCGGTCGTCCGTCGTCGTAAAGTAGTCCCCGCGAAGCTTTCGGGAAGAGGGGTAGTCTTGTGTGTAAGCATAGCATTTCTGGTCGAACCAGCCCAACCCAACTAAGAAGAACCGAACCTGACAGACACATCTTTTTCCTTTTGGGAGGGTACTCCGAGTAGTGGGTACCTCGTAGGACCTCGACCCGCCTACTTGGGTCTTGTATGGATATGCAGGAAGGGGTGCCCCTAGGTGTGTGTAGGGGTTGTGTTTGTTCGCGAGAATGGGTTCCTCGTCAAGTCAGTTTGGGGGGTGTGGACACACTTGCGCGAATTCGGGTAACGGCTACAAGGGAGAAATCGAAAGGAAACTGTACCCAACCGGGGATGGACGTAAACTCGTAAGCTACCGAGGGTAGGGATAATCGTCCAGGTCTTATTGTGAAACAAAAAAGCCGCCCCGCCACTGCAGGCGGGTTGGTTCCTCTGTCGTCGCCGGGGAGCTCTTGGCGAAGAGACCTTAGGATAAGTAGCTAAAACAAACGGGAGGGGGGGGGAATCGACCCGTTCAGTAGAATTCCGAAGAAAGACTGTTGGCAGCAGGTGGAGACATTTCTTTGGCCCCCTTCAAAAAAAAGGAAATGCGGGCAGGGTGAAGCTCGGCAGAGGGTTCGAGAATAGGGTAGGGTCCTGTTTCAGATAAGAAAAGAGTTCAAAACCTTTATGCATGCACCTCCGTATAAGTGCTGCGTACAAGTTCCGGTCAGGATAATTGGGAAAGATCAAACCAATTTGAACCGCTCACATCACAATAGTAGTAGCGTAAAGGCCGTAAGTCGGGGGGTGGCCATAACATAAGGCTATTACTTTCACATCTCTCTATCTATAGATAGAGAGAGACTCTAGATAGAGAGAGAGATCCGCTGCGTGAGCAACCCGACTGTGCGTTACATGTGCTCTACAGGCCGCACTCCATCTCCATCTTTCTTCCCATTTCTCTTTTGATTTGGAAGACGGGCGTTGCGTTCGGTTCGAAGGGCATGGTTTTCAGTATATCTCCAGATAGGCCCCCCACTAGTCCGGCTGGCTAGTGAGCGGTTCTTTCGGGCGAGAAGCAGGCCGGGCCCTACGGGCGGGCATCTCCCGCAACGCAAGCTGCATTGTTCGCCACCACCCAAAAGGCAAAAGATTTGAGAGTCCAGGCTGAAAATACATGCATAGATAGTGGTCTAATGACAAGGGCCGACGACGGAAGCTCGGGACGGAGCCGTATGATGCGGAAGTCTCACGTACGGTTCCCTGAGAAGGGAGTGGCTACCTACTGGAGCTTCGACCAACCACCACCGGTCAATTCCGCTTTGGGGCCACCCCTTACTCTACCATTATTATAGGGGTATGGGGTTCGAGACAAAGAAAGATCAAGGCAGCATATCAGTTTTTCCTTTATACTTTACTTGGATCTGTTTTTATGCTATTAGCTATTCTGTTGATTCTTCTCCAAACAGGAACCACCGATTTACAAATCTTATTAACCACAGAATTTAGTGAGCGGCGCCAAATCCTTCTATGGATTGCTTTTTTCGCCTCTTTCGCCGTCAAAGTGCCTATGGTACCAGTTCATATTTGGTTACCCGAAGCTCATGTAGAGGCACCTACGGCGGGATCCGTCATCTTGGCAGGAATTCTTTTAAAATTGGGAACCTACGGGTTTTTAAGATTTTCAATACCCATGTTTCCTGAAGCGACACTTTGTTTCACTCCTTTCATTTATACTTTAAGCGCGATTGCTATAATATATACTTCCTTGACCACTTTAAGACAGATCGATCTTAAGAAGATCATTGCTTACTCCTCAGTAGCCCATATGAATCTGGTGACTATTGGTATGTTTAGTCTGAACATACAGGGAATTGGAGGTAGCATTTTACTGATGTTAAGTCATGGACTGGTTTCTTCAGCCCTTTTTCTATGTGTTGGTGTTCTATATGACCGACATAAGACTCGACTTGTTAGATATTACGGAGGTTTAGTGAGCACCATGCCGAATTTCCCTACCATTTTCTTCTTTTTTACTTTGGCCAATATGAGTTTACCTGGTACTAGCAGCTTTATCGGGGAATTTCTCATCTTAGTAGGAGCTTTCCAAAGAAATAGCTTAGTAGCCACATTAGCAGCGCTTGGGATGATTTTAGGCGCGGCGTATTCCCTTTGGCTATATAATCGTGTGGTTTCTGGAAATTTAAAACCCGATTTCCTCCATAAATTCTCCGATTTAAATGGCAGAGAAGTTTTCATATTTATACCTTTTCTTTTTGGAGGGGCGACCGTCCGTTGAACTACCAAAGAAAAAAGGGTAAACCAATGTGATCATGACATTGTAGGTGCTTGCGATCGGACGGATGCGACTTCCCTCAGTTGGTTTGGGTGGCATAGCCCGTTGCAGAAGTCCCCCCTTTTTTTGATCCATTTCTTTATTCTTTAGTCTTTAGGAAGCTTGACTTTACTAAAAAAATAAGGCTCGCGCAGGGGCGCTCACTTTTTTTGGCTAAGCCGTCTCTCTTTCTGGATGAGACCGAAAGAAAGAAAGGACGGGGGGCAACCATGCATGGTACTTCTCGACCGTGTCTCCGAGGGACAGTTGAACGAGCGACTCATGAATGCTGCCAGGTTGGACGAGCCAATAACTCGAACGCGTTCGGTCTGTTTTTTGAGCAAGAATCACAGCGTTACCTTACCTTCACCATGATACGGACTCCAAGTTCTTATGGCGGAGCACGAGGGGATTTATCATCAATATGATGATGGGAATGGAAACCAGAAGCACGACTGGGGTCTTCGTGATCCAAGATAATAAAACCATCAATAACAGTAACGTAAGCATGAGACTTTTTGGTAGTACCGGTGAACCAGATGGCCGCGGCGATGGAATCTGGGACGGAGGACTCGTAGTATCTCTCTAGATCTGGCAAAAGCGAAAGACCCCCTAACGTAATTCGAATGGAGACTGACTGCTGAGCCCACTCTGGCCTCGCAGGGCGGCCCCCTGTGGTTGCGAGCTGGAGCTGCCATAGCTTATGTCTAGAGCAATGGGAGGGCCCCAGCAGAGAGAACAGTAAGGATAACGAGCGCTCCGCCCGTCAAGCGGGCGGCAGGAGCAGCGGGCAAGTGCTTGGTAGGCCAACAGCCCAGTGAACCGGGCGGGGCACTCGACGAAAGGGGGGCACACTGAGCAAGTACGAGAAATTGGCCCCGCTCCGTAAAAGCAAGGGCCACTACGGGAGGTCAAACCAAGGTAATATGGAATATTCTCGTCCCCGGTCAATATTGGATCAAACAATAGGGGGCCGTAGCACCGACCTCTTTTTTTTTTTGATTGATTCAATACAATAGGGGAAAAGGTCGTACAGTTCCCTACCGAGACAAGAGAAACTCTCAACGGATCCTCCGCTGTCTCTTATACACATCTGACGCTGCCGACGACTCCTTACGTGTAGAT
>OJLB01000456.1_pt1 | contig 18369 bp, 16 predicted proteins | sample 1596861 | NCBI WGS metagenome assembly OJLB01 (sample SAMEA3904681, study PRJEB24821) | metagenome | biome: Builtin; feature: hospital; material: surface | place: USA | collected 2013-06-06
GCTCCTGCTCCACCACCAGCGTCTCCCGCTCCTTATGCAGATAGCTGCCTTGGGTGGTGATGTAGAGCGTGTTTTGCAGTTTGCGCATGAGGAGGCTCCTTGGGGTTGGGCGTGCTTTTGGGTTAATGGGTTGCTATTTAGAGTGTTTGAAAATTTCTCTTAACTAACATCCTCTTCATAATTAAATTCAACCTTACTATGTACAATAATTTCATCCATTATTCTTTTTAATGAATCTGAATAAATCATTTCCTCAAAATATTTCATTAAATCTGGAACATTTATTATTTCCTCAATCGAATCCATATATGAATTTACAATTGCTTCAATATTGTATTTAGCTTTAGCTTGTTCTTTAATAATTTTTTCTATTTCTTCATATGAACTATTTGTTTTAACAACGAAAGTAATTGGGAATCTCTGCACTTTGTCTATATCTAAAAAATATTTATTAGCATCTATTGTTTCAGTAACTTGAAAAAATCTTCCTAATGGTTTCATTACAAAATCAATACCGCCATCATTAGCATTTGTTCTTCCCGTTTTGTAAAGCACCAACGATTCTTCTGCTACATCATCTCTAGAATCACCTATCCAAATTGTCTGGTTACTATATCTTTCTTTTAGAACAGCATAACTTACAATTTCAAAGACCCTAGCATCTGAGCTTGGATGTAATTGCTCCTGAATAAACTTAACTACAGAATGTGGATCGCTACTGCTTAGGTTTGCGATTTCTTGGCAAGTTTTTAAAAAAAGTTCAAATGATTCTTTTTTAGTTGCAATATACTCATCAATTATTCTAATAATTGAAGGTGCTAAATTTTCTCTTCTTTCTATTCCATTTTTATTTCTTACAGATACTTTAATTAAATCTTCTTGAATCCAATATCTTGATGTTCGAACATCCCGAATAATCGGAACAATACCCAATGTTGGAAAAAATTTTTTAAATTCATCGTTTAGTCTGCTATTAAGAGCATGGTTTTGCAATTTAGAACCAAAAGGCAATTCTCTTTGTCTTCTAAATAAATCAGTAAATTTTGCTCCATCATATTTGGAATAATCTAAATCATCACCCAAATATCCTTTATTTATATAATCCTCTATTATTACATATAAAGCATAATGATTAGCAAAAGAACCCCTAGATTTAGACCCTCTTTCTGCAGATTTAGTTTTAATATTTAAATAGCCCAAAATTGGACTATTCTCAAAAATATAAATAGCATCATCTCCAAATTCATCTTTGAGAATTGAGATAATTTTTCCTGTAAAAGAATGATGCTTTAATATCGAATGATTAATCATTAAATTCTCCAACTTTTGGCATAGATTTACTATTTTTCCGTACGAAATTTTTATCTGTATTGCATAATTTTTCACCGCGATACTCTGTCGCAATGCCAAGTCTTCTTAGTCCTATTTTTAAATACTCTTCTTGAAATTCAATACTAATACTTTTTCTATTTAATTTTTGAGCAACGGCACTAGTAGAAAAAGTACCACCAAAAGGATCCAAGACAAGATCTCCTTCATTTGTGCTAGCCCTAATTATTCTTTCCAAAAGTGCTTCAGGTTTCTGACTCGGGTGATTCTCATACTCTTCCATTCGGTATCTAACTCTTGGAAAATACCACGTATTTCCTGGAACTTTGGTTGTTTTATATGGCGTAGGGATCTCTTTACGGTAATCTATAAGCTTTCTTTTTGCTCCTGTTTTGGCTTCTATTTCGATATCTGAAGAATTAAATGTATATGATTTGTTATTCTTCACTGCGAATAATATTGGTTCATATAAAGAACCATAATATTTTTTAGCTTGGACACCCGAACTATCATAATGCCAAATAATTCTAGATAAAATAGTCATTCTTTCTCTAAGCCAAATATCTATGTATGGCATAGATTGTGTACTTGCCATCACATATAAAGAACCATTATCCTTAAGTTTATTTAAGCATAAGCTAAGCCATTTATAACACCATTCGATATACTCTTTTTCTGTTTTCCAAGAATCTTTAAATTGACTAAATTTTTTTCCAATATTATAAGGTGGGTCAGCGAATATAAGATCAACAGAATTATCTTGAATATCGTTAAGAGCATCGAGGCAATCAGCAAGATATATTTTGGTCATTGAGTTTTCAAAAATCTTCATTTGTAATAATCCATATAAATTCAATAATTAAATCAGCATAGTTTATAGGTAATGTATATTACTCAAAATCAAACTATCACACGTATGATTTTACGCACTTTGCTCAATTAAATCATCTTAATATTCCCTAAACAACCCCTCTACATACCCCACACTCCTATCCCGTTTCCCCAACAACTCCGGCTGGCAAATCTCTACCAGCGAGCAAGCTTTGCAGCGTTTGCCGTAGTCGGGTGGCGGGGTTTGGCCGCTGTTTAGAAGTTCGCGCACGGCAGCGATGGTGGCAAGTGTTTGGGCGCGCAGGTCGTCTGAAAACACGACGGGGACGCGGTGGCGGGTTTGCATATACCACAGCGCGCCCTCAGAGACGGTTTGCCCTGTCATTTCTTCCAAACACAAGCCTTGGGCGCAAAGCTGGATTTCGTCCATCGGGTCGAGTTTGGGCTTGCCGCGTTTGTATTCCACGGGTTTCAGACGACCTGTTTTTGTTTCCACTTCCACCAAATCCAACACGCCGCTGATGCCCAGTTTCTCCGCCGACACATGCACCGTCCGCTCAAAGCGCACACCCTTGCGCGTTTCTGGTTCGCCTGAATCCACCCGTTCATGCAGCGCCTTGCCCTGCGCGGTCAAATAGTTCTCCGCCCACGCCTGCTCGTTTTGAATCAACGCGCATTGACGCGGGCAGAAGGCGTAGTGTTGCAGGGCGGAAAGGGGAATCAGGCGCGTGTCCTGATTTTTCCCTTGGGTTTCGGTTAAAAGTGCGGTCATCTTTTCAAACGTTTTTTAAAGCAACTCTTCCACGCTCACGCCATTCAGGCCGTCTGAAACCACGCTGATTTTGTAATCGCCAAAACCGCTTGCAGGCGTACCCGATTCGCCGTTTACGCGTTCGACTTTCACGGCGTCAAACAGTTTATGTGCAGGCTGGCTGCCGAGTGCACTGTCGTGTTTGAAAACGATTAGTTTGCGCGCTGCCATTTCGCCACGGGCGGCGGAGCGGTCGTGTTCAAACATCAGCGTCAGGGCTTGCCAGAGTTTGGCTAAATCGTCGTCTGAAAAACCGGTTTTGGCGGCAAGGTTGGCGGAGATAAAGCCATGCACGCGGTAGAGCGCGTAAGGGACGATGTATTTGCGCCCCATGGTGCGTTCTTTTTCCAAGTCTTTTTCGTTGGTGACTGCCATGCGGGTGATGGAAACTTCCAACGGCACAATCGGGTCGATGGATTGTGCGAACGCCAGTTGCACCGGGCCGCGTACTTGTCCGCTGTTGACTTCGGTGGTCATCACGGCGCCGAAGGTGCGGATGTCAAAGAAGTTTTTACACATCCAAGCGGTAATATCGCGGGCTTTGGCTTCGTCTTTGGGCAGTTTTTTTTCTTTAGTATTTGGTTCAATCCCTAAAGCCTCATAAGCGCGTTTGTTTTGCAGGTTTAACACGCTTTTTTCTTTGACGTAGATTTCGTAACCGGCTTCGTTTTCGCTGCTGATTTCTACAAAATTACGAATTTTGCGTTTTAAGCAGACATCAGTTACCAAGCCTTTGCTGGATTCAGGGTCAAGGCGCGGCATATTGCCCGCATCAGGATCGCCGTTGGGGTTGCCGTTGGTTACGTCAAAAAAGTAAACAAATTCATAGCGGTTTTGAATGGCAGACATTTTCTGGCTCCTTAGTTTTCAATGGTTTCAGCGGTTTCTTTTTTAGCAAAATAGCTTTGTTTTTGATGGTAATAGCCGATGGCGAAGCGGCCTTGCTCGTCAATGCTCAAATGGCGCGGAAAGGTTTCGGGCAGTTTGGCAATGATTTCGCCCAAATCTTTATCCAAATTCACCGCCATGCCGGCTTTGTCTTTACGCAAGCGCGATAAATGGTGTTTTGCGCCCGACAACAGGCGCGGAAAAACGGAAAACGGCACGGCGGAGGCAGAGCCGTAATAGCGGTCGGCAATACCGGCATTTAATTCGCCCAACGCCTGATATTGAATGCGCTCCAACACGGCAAACAGCCGCCCTAAAAGATAGGCGCGATTCGGGCTTTCATTGTTCAAACTCATAGGAACTCCTTCTTCGATAAAACCTTTTCTAAAACGCCGCTCTAATACGGCTTTCATCATTGCCACGCGCAGACCGTTCACATCGCCGTCGGCGCGGATTCGGGTAATCAGTTGCGACAGCAAACTTAAGGGATACGGCGTGCCGCAAATCACGGCGCGGGTCATTTCACCTGCCAATACGGGCGAGATGTTTTCGCTTTTGCCCAATACGGCAGTTTGCAATAAGAGTCGCCAAATCGACGGCGGCGTTTTCCATGCGCAAGGCTCAAGGGCTAAATCTTGCCAATGCTGCGCCAAATTTTCCGCCAACTGCCCAAACGTGGTGTCCAGCCAAAACCGAACAGAAATCCGCGCAGCATTAGGGGCAAGCCCTAAGATATAAAAACGGGTATTGGGAGAGAGTTCGGGCGCAATTTCTTGCAGCGGGCAACCTTTGCCGATTTGTTCTAATACATTAAAAATTTTGGCACTTTCTTGTTCATCATCCGGCGGCGTGAACACTTGCGCGAAGAAGCCTTCGGCAGCCTTCGCCGTAGCGCTATCGTCCGCTTCCGCCCAAAAGACCGTGCTGGCATCGCCGATGGTCAGACAATGATTATTTTCGCGGCGCAAGAGATAGTTCAGCGCGGTGGTGTAGGCAAACGCGGATTGTTCGGAAACAGGCGCATTTGCGCCTTGCTCCTTACCGAAAGAAGCAAAGGCTTCTTTGTTGAACGAAATAATCGAACCACCGGAGCTTTGCCCGCCAAACACGCCTTTAATCGCCGGATGCAGCCGCGCAATCGGAGCGGTGTCGCCGCTAATCAGGCACAAACCCTCAAGCGCTTCGTCGCTTTTCAAGCAGCCTGCCCACAAAGTTTGTGCAGCTTCACGTTTATGGATAAGTGCGGTCGGTTTTTCAAGAGAAAATGCGATGTTGGCATCGAGCATTTCGGCAGGCAGATTTTCGGCAGCGAAATGTGCAGGCTGCCAGTTTTGCAGAAAACGGCACAAGGCCTGCAAGCCTTCATCGTCGCTGTTTTTCAGTAAATCGAGATGATATTGCTTAAAGGCGTCAAAGGTTTTTTCAGACGACGTAAACGGGTTTTCTTTGGTTTCGGCTTTGTTTTTATTGGCTTCTACGCCAAGCGCGTAGGCGGTTTTATCCCACAAAAAATTCGGCTTGATACCCGACGTGCGTTTTTCAGGGCGCGGCACGCTCATCAGCTTCGGCTGCGGCTTTTTATCGGCAGTCAGATTCGGCACAGCGGTTTTCAGACGACCTTCTTTATCCAACACCAAAATCCAGCCGATTTTCTCCTCGCTAAAGCCATAAGGCGGCACTTTCGGGTTGCCCATTTCATCGGTTTCCGTTGCCAAACGGCAGTAATAGCGGGCAAGGGACGCAAGAATCATGCTTTTACCTCCTCGGCGTAAAACGGCGGCACATCAATCACGCCGTCTTTCATTTGTGCGCGGAAAAAATGCGGCGTGTTGCCGTGGTCAAAATCAATGTCGTGCAACATCCAGCCTAAATCACGGTTTGCCTCACTTTCCGATAACGCCGACAGCGGCAGCGGTTCGCCTTCGTCAATCAACGCAAAATCGGCAGGAAATTCGCGCACGCCCAAACAAGGCTGCTGGAAACATTGCCCCTTTTTCGCACGGCGTTTGAACATCTCAACATGCTTGGTAACGGTCTCATCCGCTCCCGCTTTTGCAGTCAGCACCGCATGGGCTTCAATCACATACGCCACGTCTTTAAGCACCGTCGCCGCGCGCTGCTGGCGGTCGTCTTCAATCAGCGTATATAAATCGGCAACGCTCTTGCGCTTCATCGCCCCGCTGACCTTACCCGCCGAAATCTTGCCGCCCAACTCATTGCGCCGCACCGACTCAAACCGAATCGGCTTTAACACATAAATCTTATCAATCACCCAGCGGATTGCCGGCTTCCAATGCACCGCCGCCAAAATCCCGCGCGCCGCCGATGGCGTGATGACATCATAAGACACCCGCTCCACCTTCATCTCCGGACGGGTAAAACAGGCATAATCGCCCCAAATGTGTAGGCGGATTTGGTTCATTTGGTTCTCCTTTTTGTACACACGCCCCTCACAAGGAAAGAGACATTTGATTTCGATTTTCCACATAGTTCAATAGAAAGCCTGATAAACATCAGTAATGGGTATTAAAAACCATATCAACACCCTTCCCCAGATTTATATTTTTGTATTATTTCAAATTCTTTTATGTATTCATTCAATTTCTTTTTCTGCATAACCTCAGTGTATGAAGTAATCTCAGGATATATGTAATCTTTTGTAATCCCATAACATTCTAACTCTGTTTTAATTTTTGCAGCAAACTTGTTCTTTATTACTATTTTTAATACCCCATCATCTTTTTTAATATTTTTTCTTCCTCTAAATGAAGAAACAGTGTTATTTTCATCAAAAAATTTAGCATCATAAACATTTTCACTAATTGAATTTGAAAATAAAAATACCCCTTGCTGATTTTTAATTCTAAAGTTAATGGGTAATGGTTCAATAAGGCAAATATTCCCATCGGTAAAAATTTGACCATTACTAACATCAGATAAACAATTTACTCTGTGATTCTCACATTCCCCAAGAACTCGATTCAAAATATCAAATTCACAATTTTTTTCTGATAACCGGAATATTAATGATGAAAATGCATGATATGAAAACTTTGAATGCAATCTAAATCCAGATTCTATCCCAACTGCTTTTCTAGAATAGTTTTGATTTATAATATGAAGAAACTCCGAAGCCTTTTCATGAGAAATTATTTTCGGAACATTATAGTCAATAAACTTTCTTTGTGTTTTCTCTATCAAATCATACATTTTCATCCATATATTCTGCTCTGAAATATATGAGTCATAAAATGATTCACTATTTGATATATGAATTTTTTGTTTTTCCGAATTAAAAATCATATAAACAGCACTACTTTCATTATTGTTAACATCCACATTTTCCAAAGCAAAATAAAGTGCAATCAATGGGCTTTTACTCCAGTCAATTAGTCTAGTAGAAAGACCATAATGTTGAGCAACAAACATTAGATCTAGCTTATTTAACAAATAATTTTTTAAAATTGAAGATTCGGCATAAATCGGAATATTTTGCTCAAACTCTGAAAATAAACTACGAGCAAAACGCCAATGTAATGCTCTATCGTCCCCTCCTAAATTTGATTGAATCAATCGAGATAGAGAGGAATTAACAGACCAATTAGAAGATTTTTGACCTCGAAAAAAAGCTACGCCGTCATCAGGGTAAAAATACTCAACGATTTTCATAAAGTCTGCAACACTTTTAATCACAAATAAACCTCCTGTATAAACATTTAAAGTAAAAATTAATTAGTTAGAAATAATAATTAAATCGCCTTGATTTATATAAAGTTAATCTAAAACACCAAACTCTCCCCCTTCAAAAACTCCACATCCTCCCAAGAAAGTCCCGCAACATCATCATACAAATCCAGCCCGATCAGCGTATAAAACTGTTTGCCGAAGTTTTTCTCGTTAATCGGTTCGATACGCCCTGCTTTATATAAAGCGGCGAGGGCTTTTTCGGGGATTTGGACGGTGTAGGGTTGCAGTTTGCGTAAGAGTCCGCCGATGTGGTCGGCGTGGTGCAGGCTGCTGATGAGGTTCTCGACCTCACCATCGAACGGAATAATCAGCGGCTGCATGTGGCTTTCGATCATGCGGAATTTGTCGGCGATGGCTTGGAATGGAAAATCGAGGCTTTGCCCTGTATCGTTGTGCATTTTCAGAATTTTTTTATTGTCCAGTTCGCTGCCTTTTAATTGATAAAGCTCAGCGAAGTAGGCAGCGACGGCTTGAGTGGATAAGAGGTCGTCTGAAAAGCTGTCGGCGGTCAGGCGCATAACGGCGGCTTGGGCGGCAAGTTCGGGCGGGGCTTTCCATTGTTCTTCGGGCGCGAATATCCATACAAAGCTGTTTTCAGACGGCCTTTTGCCTTCGCGGTTGCAGCGTCCTGCGGCCTGGGCAACGCTGTCTAAACCTGCTTCGGCGCGCATCACCAGCGGAAAATCCACATCCACACCGGCTTCGATTAAGGAGGTGGCGATAACGCGGCAGGGTTCACCCTTTTTCAGACGACCTCGGATTTCATCGAGCTTTTGGCTGCGGTGTTTGGCGCACATTAAGGTAGTCAGGTGGAACGTACCGTCAAGGTATTTGGCTTGGTCGTACAGGCTGCGGGCGTGGCGGCGGTTGTTGACGATGACGAGCATTTGCGGGTGTTCGGCAAGTTTGGCGAGCAGATCGGCGTCGGTTTGTGTACCAATGTGCTGCACGGTGGTGCGGCGCAGTTTGTCGAAAAGTGCGGTCGGTTTTGGGGCGATTTCGCGCACGTTTTCAAAGCCGCGATAGAAGCCGTTTTCAGCTTGCACGGCTGGCTGGGTGGCGGTGCACATGACGACAGAGCAATGATAGTTTTGCGCCAATTCTTTGATGGCTTGCATGATGGGTAGCAAAAGATTGAGAGGCAGCATTTGCGCTTCGTCGAGGATGATGACGGAGCCTGCGATGTTGTGCAGCTTGCGGCAGCGCGAAGAGCGGTCGGCAAAGAGGGATTCGAAGAATTGCACGGCGGTGGTCACGACAATCGGCGCGTCCCAGTTTTCCGAGGCAAGGCGCAATTTGTCTTTGGTGGCCTCATTTTGCAGTTTGCCGTCGTCGAAGGTGCTGTGGTGTTCCAACACGGCTTGTTCGCCCAATTCGCCAAAGGCTTTGCGGAATTCGGCGGCATTTTGTTCGATGATGCTGGTGAACGGGATGACGTAAATTACGCGCTGCATTCGGTGCCGTTTGGCGTGTTCCAGCGCGAACGCCATGGAAGTGAAGGTTTTACCGCCTCCGGTCGGCACGGTAAGCGTGAATAGCCCTTGCGGTTGTGCCGCTTGTTCTACGGCATGCTCCAGAATTTTGCTGCGCAGGCGGTTTAAGGCAGCATTGCGTTTTTCGGCTTCGGTTTGCTCTGGAGCTTGGGCGATACGTCGTCTGAAATCGTTGATGAATTGATTGAAATTGCGTTGTAAGGCGTTTAAATCGGGATAACCGCCGCGCTCGACGGTTTTGTTTTCTAGGTTTGAATAAAAGGCTTCGGTATCGAGGTAATCAGCATCCACCAAGCAGGAATAGAGCATTCGGGTGAAGAAGGCGTAGGAGAAAAAAGGATGATGCGCGTCGGCTTTGAGTGGTGGCGGAGAGAGGGTTTCAGGAAGCTTGATTTCTTGTTGCCAAAAGTTATCAAGGGCGGGAATATCTGCGCCGAATTGCAAGGCTAAACGCTGCTTTAACGTGCGGCGGTTATCCCCTTCACCATTGCCATTTGCAAGCCCCGCATGATGCCCCGCAATGCAAAATGCCATCAGCTTGCCAATAGCATTTCCCCAACGCTCGACAGCAATTTTGGCTCCGGCAGTAGCATGATCGACTGATGGGCCACCATGCAATCGGCGATTAAAGGCTTCTGAATATTTCCCTAAGTCATGAAGCTGTCCCGTCTGGCAGGCAATTTCCTGCGCACCAAACACCCGAGCAAACTCCGCCGCCATTTCGCCAACATTGACCGAATGGCTTTGTAAGGTTTGCCAATGTTCGTCAGGCAAGAGATTTCCGAGTTTGTCTTGCGCGGAATGGGCGTAGTAAGTCGTCATCTAGATTCCCTTGGGTATTTTCACAGCCGGGTTATTTCTGTTTTCTGCTACTTGTCTTTGCAAAGACAGGCTGCGGGAGCCAGTTTGTTTTACGGATATGGGCGATGCAGTCGCAATTCACATCGATTCTCCAAATTTGAAACGTACAAAGCCTTAACAAACAAGCCATATAAATAGCTTGAAGTGTTGAAAATCGGAAATCTGTGGAATGAGGTCGTCTGAATAACGGATAAAGGAGATAGTTAGGAGTTTATGATGTTATTATTTTATTTGTTATAATTACCCGAATATAATACAGCATTTATAATAAATAACAATATCAATTTGACTATTTGTGAGTAATGGAACAAATCAAACATGCCGAGATCACTCAAATAATGCAGATATAACGATGACAGGTTTTCAGACGACCTGCTTGACTTTGCCCCTACATTTGGGGTTATAGTTAATTGGATTTGAACTATGGCTTGCTTCTCTGCCTCATCCTGATTTTTGTTAATCCATCACATTTTATTGGCTTTTAGACTCAATTCGTTTACAGAAAGGAAGTCCTATGGAAACCCTTACCCTCAATATCGGCGGTATGACCTGCGGCGGCTGCGTGAAAAGCGTTACCCGTATTTTGGAAAACACGGAAGGCGTTGCCAAAGCCGAAGTCAGTTTGGAGAACAAAAATGCGGTCATCGAATTCGACCCTGCGAAAACCAATCCTGCCGCATTGATTGAGGCGGTGGAAGATGGGGGCTTTGACGCTGTCTTATAATCCTCCGAGGTCGTCTGAAAATGTTTCAGACGACCTTTTGCTGTAGTGAAGTTCTTTTTTGTTTGATTTGCACCTTATGCCCGATTTCCTTCCCGTCCCGCCTGCCGAACTGTGGCAGGCGACGCTTGAACACCTTCGCCTCTCCCTGATTGCCCTGCTTTGCGCCGTCGCACTTGCCGTGCCGCTCGCCGTATGGCTGGCAGACAAACGGCGTTGGGCGGAAGGTGTTTTACAAGTAACCAATATCCTGCAAACCATTCCGTCCCTCGCCCTACTCGGCTTGCTGATTCCCTTCGTCGGCATCGGTTCGCCGCCGGTTTTGATCGCGCTGACGCTCTACGCCCTGTTGCCGATTTTTCAGAACACCTATCTCGGTTTGAGTCAAATCGATCCCGCCATCAGAGAAGCGCACACCGCGTTCGGCTTGTCCCGTTGGCAGGCGTTGTGGCGCATCGAATTGCCGATGGCGCTGCCCGCCATGATTTCCGGCATCCGCACCGCGTCCGTATTGATTATCGGCACGGCGACACTCGCCGCGCTCATCGGCGCGGGCGGCTTGGGCAACCTGATTTTGCTCGGCATCGACCGCAACAACATGGCGATGACGTTTACCGGCGCGCTGTTGTCCGCCCTGCTTGCCGTACTGGTCAGCGGCGGAATCGACATACTGCAAAAGTCCAAACACAAAATGCCGATTACCGCCGCCCTGCTTGCCATCCTTATCGGCATCGGACTTGCACCGATTTTTCAAGCGAACCCATCCGCACAAAAAATTACCATCGCAGGCAAACTCGGCAGCGAACCCGACATCCTCATCAACATGTACAAACAGTTGATTGAAGAAAATAATCCGCGCGCGCAGGTGGCGCTCAAACCCAATTTCGGCAAAACCTCATTCCTGTTCAACGCATTAAACAGCGGCGAAATCGACATCTACCCCGAATTTACCGGAACCGTCCTCGAAAGTCTGGTCAAAATTCCTGCCGAACAGCAAAACCGCCGCCTTTCGCCCGAACAGACTTACCAAACTGCCAAAGACCTGCTCGTTCGACAGCACCGGCTGACCTTTCTGCCGCCGATGGCATACCAAAACACCTACGCGCTCGCCATCAGCCAAGACTACGCCGCCGCGCACGACCTGCACAAAATCTCCGACCTCAAACGCGTGCAAAACCAAATCCGCGCCGGCTTTACCCTTGAATTTACCGACCGTGCCGACGGCTACAAAGGCCTGCAACAACACGGCATACAGTTTAGTCACCTCTCGACGCTCGAACCCGCCCTGCGCTACACCGCCCTGCTAAACGGCAAAATCGACCTCGTTGAAGCCTATTCCACCGACAGCGACCTCAAACAATACCGCCTCGCCGTCCTTTCAGACGACATCGCCCTTTTCCCCTCCTACCAAGGCGCGCCGCTGATGAAAACCGAGTTTGCCGAACAGCATCCCGACATCGTGAACGCATTGAACAAGCTGGCAGGCAAAATCAGCGAAGCCGAAATGACTGAAATGAATTACCGCGTGAAAGTGGGCGGAGAAAAACCGGCGGACGTGGCGCGGGATTATTTGCAGAAAAACGGTTTGATTAACGATAAGGGCAAATGATTCAGGTCGTCTGAAAAGCAGTTTTCATTTTATTGAAACGGGTTTTCAGACGACCTCCAAGTTGCAACAAGCTACCGATTAGACTATAGTGGGCTCTCGATTAACATAAACATCAAGGAAATAAGCCATGAGCGGTAAATTAGACCAAATCAGCGGTAATGTAAAAGAAAAAGCCGGAGAACTGTTAGACGATCCCAAACTCCAAGCAGAAGGCGTGATCCAACAAGGCATCGGCAAAGTCAAAGAAGTTGCCGCCGACATTGAGGAAAAAGCAAGCGACGTATTGAAAAAAGGCAAAGAAGAAGCAGAACATCTGGTTAGCGAAGCAAAAGAAAAAGCCGAGCACCTGATTGACGACATCAAAAGCAAGTTCTAATCCATCCTTGTCTTAAACTATGTCAAAAGGCCGTTTGAAACACGATTTCAGACGGCCTTTATTTCAGGCAGCGCAACCACCCAAAATCGCCTGTTCCCCATCCAATCAAACTCTTTCAGACGACCCCGCCGGATAAGTTGGATAGATGAATCCAATGCTTTAACGGTTTTGCCGAAACCGACTCGAGATACGCATCGTTCAATCATCGACAGGAGTAACACCATGCCTTCCGCCAAGCTCATCCAAAAGCCCAAACCCGCCCTGCAAAATCGGCTTCCGCCCGAACAAGACGGTATCTTGTTGTGCCTCGATTCCGACAACGTAACAGGCGACAACGCCAAATACATGAACATGTACAACCGCCTCGCCCGTTGGTACGATTTTGGCGAACGCTGGATAGCCCGCCTCAAATACGGTAACAGCATCAACGAAATGCGGCGCAGCCTGATGGGAGAACTGGAATGGCGGCAGGACTGCACCGCGCTCTACGTCTCCATCGGCACAGGTGTCGATTTGAACCACCTGCCCGCCAACATCGACCCCGCCGCGCTGGACTTGACCGGTGCCGACCTGTCGCTCGGCATGTTGGCACGCTGCCGCGACGTATGGCGGAAAAAAGCGGTGGGCTTAGACTTGGTACACTGCAACGCCGAAGACTTACCCTTTGCCAACAATATGTTCGACGTCGTATTCCATGTGGGCGGCATCAATTTTTTCAGCGACAAGCAAAAAGCCATCGACGAAATACTGCGCGTTGCCAAGCCCGGCACCAAAATCATGATTGCAGACGAAACCACCGACTTTATCCAACAGCAATACAAAAAAAGCCTATTCACGCGGAGCTACTTCCAAGACACCGATTTCGATCTGACACAAATCGAAAACTGCATCCCCAAAACCGTACAGGAAAAGAAAACGCGGCTGCTGTGGAACAACCGCTTTTACTGCATTACCTTCCGCAAACCTGTTTGATACAGCCGCCGCATTTGCTTTTTCAGACGACCTCGAAATCTGAAAAGGTCGTCTGAAAAATAAAAAGCAGCCTGCACTCGTTACAAAAAAGTGCAGGCTGTCAATTTACAGGATTCCCTACATTTTCAGGTAGCCCTCTTCAGACGACCTTAATGCAGATTCGCCTTAAAGAACTGCTCAAACTTATCAAACGGAATCTTGCCTCGGGTGTTGTCATACAAATCCGTGTGGTTCGCACCCGGCACGATGTACAGCTCTTTGTTTTGGCTGCCCAGAGATTTGAATGCGTCTTCGCTGAAATAGCGTGAGTGTGCTTTTTCGCCGTGAACGATTAAGGCGGGGGCTTTCAACTCGCCTGCGCGTTGCAGAATCGGCATGTTGATGAACGCCAGCGGGGTGGTTTGCGACCATGCGCCGTTGGAATTGACGGAGCGTGGGTGGTAGCCGCGTTGGGTTTTGTAGAAGCCCGAATATTCGCGTACAAACTGCGGGGTGTCGGCGGTCAATTTGTCTTGCGAAGGCAGGTGGTTGTCGGGGCTGCCGTGCGACGGCGTGCCGCTTTCCGCGTCTGCCCAGCGTTGGGTGTTCATGCCCTGTTTGGCTTGGTAACGCGCTTCGGCAGTTTGCGCGGGGGCGCGGTCGTGGCCGCCTTGGGCGTTCTGCTTCATGTTGATTTCGTAGCCGTTGGCCATCACGCGGGTCATGTCGTACATGGTGCTGGTGGCGACGGCTTTGATGCGGGTATCGCCCACAGCGGCGTTCAACGCCATGCCGCCCCAGCCGCAAATGCCCAAGATACCTATTTGTTCGCGGTTCACGAAGTTTTGCAGGCCGAGTAAATCAACGGCGGCGGAAAAGTCTTCGGTATTGATTTCGGGCGAAGCGATATTGCGCGGCTCGCCGCCCGATTCGCCGGTGAACGAACCGTCAAATGCCAAGGTTACAAAACCGCGTTCTGCCATCGCTTGGGCATATAGGCCGCTGGATTGCTCCTTCACCGCACCGAACGCGCCGGCGACCGCAATTGCGGGCAGTTTCTGGCCTGAACGGATATTTTTCGGCACATACAAATCGCCAACCAAGGTGATGCCGTAGCGGTTTCGGAATGTTACTTTGTGGTGTTCCACTTTATTGGACTAAGGGAAAATTTTGTCCCATTCTTGGGTAAGCTGCATGGTTTGAACTCCTTTCATCGGGGTAATGGACACGTCTGCCAGCGCAGGGCCGGACAAAGTCAATGCAACGGCGGCTGCGGCAGCAGTTTTCAGGAATGATTTTTTAGCTTGATTTTTAATGGGGTTGTTCCGCGATTTGCTTATCGAATGAGTGCATTATAGAGATGGACTGTTTGGCAAACAATGAATAAAATCTGAATTGTTAATTCTAGAATATGGAACAATTAAGGTGCAGGCTACCTGAAAAGATTTTCAGACGACCTGAACCAATCCCTTGAAAATCAAAATGAACAAACTCAACGCCCTAAAATACTTCTGCTCCGCCGCCGAGACCCTGCAATTCCGCGAAACCGCGCTGCGCCTGTCCGTTTCGCCGCAAGTGGTAACGCGCGTGATTGCCGAATTGGAACAACACCTCGGCGAACAGCTTTTTACCCGCAACACACGCAATATCCACCTGACCGAGTTTGGCGCAGCCTTCCTGCCGCGCGCCCAGCAGCTCCTTGCCGACAGCGAAAACCTGTTTTCTGCCGCCAAAGAAAAAGACGAGATACGCGGCATCGTCCGCATCACCGTACCGCAGTGGAGCGATAACGGCCGCATACTCGCCCGCCTGCTGGAAAAATGCGCCGACTATCCCGAACTTTATATCGATTGGCGCAGCAACGACGCCAAACTTAACGCGGTGGAAAACCAACTCGACATCGGCATCCGCATCGGGACACAGGCAGAAGATTTGATGATTGTCCGCAAAATCTGCGACACCACCGACAAAATCGTCGCCTCCCCCGCCTATCTCGCCCGCCACGGCACGCCGCAAAGCCTAGACGAATTAACCGGCCGTTTCCCCGCATCGTCGCTCATTAACGCCAACACCAACCGCCCGTGGGGCTGGCCGCTCAACGCAGAAATGCACGTTTTTCCAAAAAACATCCGTTTCATCACAGACGACCCTGCCAACGAACTCGCCGCCGCACTGGCAGGCAGCGTTGCCGCCTATATCCCGGAACATCTGTGCCGAACCCACCTGAAAAACGGCGAACTGGTGGAGCTCTTCCCCGAAATCCCGCGCCGTCCGTGGCAACTCTACATCTACCGCCCGCAACGTACAGTAACTTCCGGGCGCGTGTTAAAGGTGTTCGACTGGCTGACGGAGGTGTTGCGGGAAATGTATGGCAAAGAGGCTACCTGAAAGTGCAGGCTGCTTTTAAGGCCGTCTGAAAGCCCGAAAAGCAGCACCACAGGCACGCACATCGGTTTGCCGAATCGCAGATTCGGACCGATGGCAGCCTGCACCCCGCCGCTTGCCGTAAACGCATGATATTCCTAAAATCCCCTTTCCTCACTCTTAAGGAAACGCCCATGAAATCCAAACTATCCGCGCTTACCATCTCCGCCCTTCTTACTGCCTGTTCTGCCGTTCCGCATCATAACGAACAGGCGAAAGCCCTGCTGGACGAAGGCATCACCCTGTATCAAAAACAGGATTACCAACACGCCAAACCCTACTTTGAGCAGGCGCAACAGGCAGGGCATATGAAGGCGCCGCGTTATCTGGGCTTGATGTATCTGAACGGCGAAGGCGTCGCCCAAAATGCGCAAACCGCTTTCGCCTACTTCACGCAGGCAGCCGAAGCGGGCGACATTACCGGACAATACTGGCTGGGCTATTGCTACGAAAACGGCGTCGGCACGGCAAAAGACATGACCCAAGCCGTGCGCTGGTATCAGAAATCCGCCGCACGCGGCGACCATGTTTCCCAGCCCGCCATTGACGCGCTGAACCGCTTGGGCGTAAAAACAAATTAACCGTTTCCCTCAATCTTTCAAAGAGTTTCCATGAAAAAGACCATCTCCGTCATCGCCGCCGGCCTGCTGCTGGCAGCCTGCACCGCCACGCAAAACACCGCTGAAAACAGCCCCGCCGCCCAAAGCACGCAAAATCCCGTTTGGGACAAGCAATACGGCGGCGCGGACAAATCCTACGACAGCCGCCTGCTCGCCCTGCGCGAGCAAATCGCCCCGCGTTTTGAAGTGCTGACCTTCAAAGACCCGCAAACGGGCAAAGCAATGCAATACAACCTGTACACGCCGAAAAATCTCGAACCCGGCCGCAAATACCCGCTGGTGATGTTCATCGCTGATGCCAGCACCGCAGGCAAAGGCGTGAAAGCCCCGCTGATGCAGGGCTACGGCGGCATTATTTGGGCGACCGACGAAGCGCAGGCGAAACATCCCGCCTTCGTCCTCGTGCCGTCCTACACCGAAACGGCGGTAAACGACCAATGGCAAACCACGGACGAAGTCGGCATGACCCTGCGCCTTGTCAGAAGCCTGATGGCTGAAAAACCGATTGATACCGACCGTGTTTACACCACGGGCCAATCCATGGGCGGCATGATTTCCTTCTACCTGAACAGCATCGAGCCGAATCTTTTTGCCGCTTCCATGTTCGTCAGCAGCCAATGGGACATCAACGTGTTGAAACCGTTAACGCGGGCGAAATTCATCTACACCGTTTCTGCCGGAGACCCGAAGGCATCGGCAGGCATGGCGCAAGTCGGCGAAATGCTGCGACAAAACAAAGTCGCCTACGCCGAAACCGAGTTTTCCGCCAAACTGCCGCAGTCCGAACAAAACGCAAAAGTCCAACAAATGCTTGCCCAAGGCAGACGCATCAACTTCATCCGCTTCACGCCGAATACGGTGATTCCAGAAAACAGCACCCACAAAGGCGCGGAGCATATGTATTCGTTTGATTACGCCTACCTGCTCGAACCAGCCCGTGATTGGCTGATGCAGCAGAAACGGGAGAAATGAGTTCTGTGATTCGAAGGTCGTCTGAAAAATCTTCATATCGGTTTTCAGACGACCTTTACTACTTCTAAAAGGTCGTCTGAAAATCCGTCTACCCTAAAGCCACTTTTTCAGCTACCCTTCCCCTATTATTTTCCTCCACTTCCCAAGGAGTTCCCTATGAACATCGCCATCACCGGCGCCAGCGGCAACATCGGAGGCATGGTCGCCCGTCATCTGAACACACGCGGCCTGCCGCTGATTCTGCCGCTGCGCAACCCCACCAAAGCGCCCGCCCTGCCGAACTGCGAAGCGCGGCGGTTTGCCTATGACGATTTGGAGCTTGCCAAGCAGGCGTTAAACGGGGTGGAGGTGCTGTTTATGGTGTCCGCCGCCGAGAGTCCGACGCGCGAGCAGGAGCATTTGACTTTGGTGCAGGCTGCTTCGGAAGCGGGCGTGAAACACATTGTCTATCTCTCTTTTGCACAGGCGGCGTTGGACAGCACCTTCACGCTGGCGCGCACCCATGCGGTTACCGAAAATGCGATCCGACAAACAAATATGCGTTACACCTTTCTGCGCGACAATTTTTACAGCGAGATGATGGCAACGATTGCCAACGCAGGCGGCATCATCGCAGGCCCTGCCGACGACGGGCGCGTTGCCTGCGTTTCGCAGCGCGATGTTGCCCAAGCGGCGGCAAACGTCATCGCCGACATCGCATGCGGCAACCACCGCCACGATAATCAAACCTACACGC
>OJLB01000468.1_pt1 | contig 17872 bp, 18 predicted proteins | sample 1596861 | NCBI WGS metagenome assembly OJLB01 (sample SAMEA3904681, study PRJEB24821) | metagenome | biome: Builtin; feature: hospital; material: surface | place: USA | collected 2013-06-06
ACGAGATCATGCCTAGTCTCGTGGGCTCGGAGATGTGTATAAGAGACAGAGCTTCAGCCACCCCAGGTGAACGCGGTGCAACATTTGTGACGTATCACCCCTATCGTCGAAACGCGGCGCTCGCGTTGAGCAGATTTAACGTGAAGGGTGCGCGCCAGGGCCCATTATACAGATATGGTACGTGTCGCATGCATCCCACAGTAGTCTTGGGCATCTATACTAACCATGTCTTTGCGTCAGGCGTCTGGATCTGGCACATCGACAAGCGCGCCTCCAGGAAGTGTTGTGAGTTCATGGGTATGTGCGCAATACATTCGGATTCCAGTCGACCAAAAAGAAAAAGAAAATCTCACACATACAGGCTGAGTACAAAAATGCACAGGGTCGTACGTATTGGTACCATCCGGGAGAGCGACGCAGTGTTTGGGACAAGCCGGACGAGCTGAAAAGTGCACGTGAGCGTGCCATGGATTCAACGCCATGGCGCGAGTACAAGTCTGGAGAGCGGAGCTACTATGTTAATAAAGAAACGAAGCAGTCAACATGGACTATACCCGCGGATTTGCAGGCATATTTAAACACGATCCCCGACGACCCGCCGCCTGCTGTGCCAGCGCGCTCGTCAGCCAGTCCACATGCACATGCTTCGCCTGCAGGCTCAGCAACCCCACCAACAAATACTTCAACGGGCGCATCAGCCACAGCTTTGGACGCTGTAACTGACGCGCTTGGGCCTGGCACAGCTGCGCCACGATCTTCGACCAACACATCTGTATCCGTACGAAACTTGTCGCCTGTGTACGCGACGCACGAAGAAGCGGAAGCTGCATTTATGTCGATGCTGCAGCGCAAGAATGTAGGCCCCACATCAACTTGGGAGCAAACATTACGTGAAATCATCACAGATCCATTGTATAAAGCGCTACGGACGCTTGCCGAGCGCAAGGCCGTCTTCCACAAGTATGTTGACGACCAAAAAGCACAAGAAGCAGTTCGGCGCGAAGAGAAGGCTGCTGAGCTGCGGCCCAAGGTCGCTAGTGCATTGCAGCAGGAGTTGGGCGGGCTGAAGCCCTATGCTAGCTTTGCGACATTCAGAAAAAAATTATTGCCGCATGCTTTGTGGGCAGAGATCGATGATGAGCAGCAGGCGCACGCTATCTACGAGGCGATCCACCGCGAGGTGCAAGAAAAAGAGAATGCGCGGCTTGAAGCGATCAGAGCGCAGAGCCGCACGAACTGGCTTGCATTGTTGACCACCATGGAGCTACATCCCACGTCACGCTGGCACGACGTGTATCGTGCGATCTGCGACTCAGACACGTACCGCCAGAATCCTCAGTTGCAAACGATGCACTTCACTGATCAGCTAGCCGCGTTTGAAGAGCACATGGCAAAAGTCGAGGCTGAGGAGCGCGAGCGGCTCTGGGGCCACGCCCATTCAAGACGCGATCGGCAGGCCCGCGATGCATTTCGAGCGTTACTACAGGACTCTGTTGACAAGGGCACGCTGCACGCCCGTTCGACATGGGCATCGTATTTCCCAAACATCCGCGACGATGAACGGCTCAAGGCCATGACTCAAACAGCCTCTGGCTCAAGTGCACAAGACTTGTTTTACGATGTGCTCGATACCCTAGAGCGTGATTTTGCTGTGCATCGACGCACCGTTCAGGCGCATATGCGGGCAAACAACATCCACGTTACAAGCACCACCGATTCAGACGCTTGGCACAATGCCTTTCGGAGCGCTGATGCGCCTGACAGTATCCGGATGTTGCCGGACCACATGTTACGTGCTTTGTTCGACGAATGCGTATACCAGTCGGAGCGAGATGCTCGTGATGCTCGCCGCCGTACAGAACGACGCTTGCGCCACCACGCCGATGATCTTAGGTACGCCTTTAAGCACATGGAACCGCCTTTGGATATCGAGGCATCTTTTGACGACATTCTGCCGCGCATTCGCACGCTACCAGAGTATGATGTACTTGCACGTGCGGGTGAAGATGGCCTCGATACGGCTAGGTCGGCATGGGACCGATTCGTTCGACGCCAATCGGAGAAGCTGGCTGATGCTATGAATACACCCGGCCGATCACGGACGGACTACACGGACCTAGACGATAGCGGTGGTGCAGACGAGCATCGAAAGAGGAAGGAGCACTTACGGAGTGATGACGTAACGGCGGTGGACCCACGCGCCGTTCGCAGGCGCACCGAGTATGATATATAGTATGTCTGGGTGGGATCGTAACTCGATGTAAGCGTTTCAAATGGTCGTAGAAAACAGCATAGTGCCTACAAACAAAAGGTACTTGAGGGAACAAGCTAGCTCTGGCAAAGGGAAGGAGGTAGACGTGGTTTGGCACAGAGACCATACCACAGGACCGAGAGGCCACTAAGCCACGAACAACTATAATGCAGAACTTGGTTGTTGCGGTGCGTGCATGTGGGTGGGTACCTGCGAAGAAGCCACGTGGATGGCCACGTGTCTGCGCCTCTGCGCCCTTCCGCCGATTTTTTTTGTGGACGCAGGGGGCAGTCCGGGTCACAGTGCTGACGACGACATGAGCCAGGAAGAAGGTGCCGTGATCGGAATCAACTTGGGCAACACATACGGCAGCCTTGCATGCATTAACCAGCATGGGCGCGCTGATGTGATTGCAAATGAGAGTGGCGAGCGCCAGATCGCCACGCGTATCGCTTTCCATGGCGACCAAGTGTACCACGGCAATGGAGCGACGCCGCAACTCATCCGTAATGCACACAATGTGATTGACAATTTTGTTCATCTCGTTGGCCGTCCATACTCGGATTTGTCAGAGGAAGAAAAGGAGCGCAAGTCTGCCGCCGTGCTTGACGTGAATGGCGTACCATCGTTCGAAGTCGAGATCAATGGTAACAAAACTATTCTCTCGGCGCAGGACGTGCTCGTGCGCTTCATTGGCGTCCTCTACAATGCTGCGAAGGACTTCATGTCGGGTGTGCCGATTGTCGGAGCGGTTCTTAGCACACCGCTCTGGTACTCGGACTCACAGAATGCGGCCGTGGCCGACGCGGCGAAGCAGGCAGGTCTTCATCTCCTCCAGCTTGTGCCCGCACCAGCCGCAGCTCTCACTGCGTATGGCCTCACGATGCCAAAGCCCACAGGCGAGCTTCCTTCTCACCCCGACGGTGAAAAAGGCGAGCCTTATGCGCCTGACAAGATCCTCGACCGGAATGTGCTTGTTGTCGACTTTGGTGGCACGGCCATCGATGTCACTGTGTACGCGGCACGCGCCGGCATCTTTTCTCAACTTGCCTACGAGCATGACAAGTCCATTGGTGGACGTGCGCTTGACGATGTGCTTGTGCAACACTTTGCGAAAGAGTTCCACAAAAAGACCAAAACGGCTATTGGCGAACACGATGCACGTGCTTGGGCCAAGCTGCGCAACGAGGCTGAAGGCACCAAGCGCGCCCTTAGTGCAAGCCACTCGGCGCAGTGCAGCGTCGAGAGCTTGGCCGAGGGTCTAGACTTCAGCGGCAGCGTGAACCGCACGCGGTTGAACGTGCTCGCTTCTGGCATTTACCAGACGGCAGTCGCCGATGTGCAGAAAGCCATTGCAGCGGCCGGGCTTGAGTCGTGCCAGATTGACGAGATCATCCTTGCTGGTGGTGCCTCGCGTCTTGCTGGTCTTGCTGAGCAGTTGTCGTTCCTGTTCCCCGAGGACAGCAACACGCACATCACGTACTCGATCGATTCTGACCAGGTCATTGCCCGTGGCTGTGCAGTTTATGCCCAGTCGCTCGTACACCTTCCGAAGGACTCGGAGGAGCGTAAGTTCGTTGCTTCGATGCCAGCCACGCGCGCTGAGCGCCGCGCCGCATTGACAATGCCAGCGACAACGCGCCCATTGGGTGTGGTTGTGGATGCACCGCCGCAAGAAAGTGTTGCTAAGCAGATCGTCAACGGCAAGCTGTTCGTCACGCTTGTGCACGCTGAGACGCCGCTCCCAGCACGCCGTGTTGTGCGATTCCCCGTCACACCCAACTCGTCGTCGACGCTTATCCGCCTCGCGCAAGGCACGCCAAAGGTGCGTGTTGATAAAGTGGATCCTGAACCGCTCGACGATGACGAAGTCGCAGCGGCCGATGAGGATGACGAGCCTCTTGAGCCAGAGGAAGTGCGCAGTGCATACATTGAGCCTGATGCGGCGAGTCTTGCTGAGCTCGTCGTGCCACATGCCGCTCTGTGTCAGTCGATTACTCTACAGGTGATTGTCCACAGTGATGGACAGGTAACTGTGGAAGCTCGCTGCGACAAGAAGAGCGAAGTGGCTGCATCTGCGCAGATTGGCAGCGCTTAAGAAACAACATCGCACGCAGATCTATAGTTCGTATCCATAGCCAACGGGCGATCAAACCAACGTGGTGGATGCCGCCAGTGGCTATGTCGGTCTGTCTATGAGGATAAATTGACGGGGCATGCCATCGTTCTCTCGATCATCAGCACAGTGTGTCGGTCCAAATGTGGGACGTTGTGAGGTGCTTGAGAATGTTTCACAAATCATGACAGCACTTGTGCATGTGTTCAAAGAACGATATGACAAGTATACATGGTTCCATTACGACGAGCTACCTTCACGGCCTGTAGTTCCGCTACCACGGCGAAGCTTCTCGGCGTCGTCTTCCGGGGGTACTTGGTCAAAGGGGCCAGACAAGTCGTCGTGCACGACCGCACGGAGCTTCGCGTACGCATTGTCCAAATCCTTGTTTACAATGACGCAATCAAATGACCCTGGCATCCGAGCGAATGCTAATTCCTCCAGAGCCATGCGCAACCTGTGATCAATTGCGTCGGCCGTATCGGTTGCGCGGCCCTCGAGACGTTCCTGTAACGTCGCAAACGTCGGTGGCGAAATAAACACAAACAGAGGATTCAGATCCGGGTGGTTCTCTTTGATAAGACGCACGCCTTGCGCATCGATGTCAAGAATCGCGCGACGACCATCGCCCTTCCCATTCACATCTCGCACAGCCTGCGCTGTCGTACCATACAGATTGCCGCCAAATTCGGCATGTTCCAGAAACTCGCCATTCTTTACTCGCTGCTCAAACTCCGCCCGCGAAACGAAATGGTACGACTTGTCTTGCACTTCGCCGGGTCGTATTTGACGCGTCGTATCTATACAAGATCGTTAGTAGGTTCGTTTAGGCCATACATCCACACTCTACGTACGGCTTACACTAAATCCAAACGATTCGGGGAATTCATTAAAGAGCCGCTTGATCAATGTGCTCTTCCCAACACCAGACGGTCCACAGAGCACAATCGGTCGTTTGCTCATGACTTGGAGCGCGTGCCGCCAAATGGGAGTCGACATGGCCGATACTAACGCATCTTGCGATGACCCCCGTGCCGCTATGGCATCACGTGAATCAAGTCGCTGATGCAGCGTGTGTAAGATTGTGGAGCTTGCTTGTCGCTGCTGCTGTGGCTAGGCACAGGGACACTGTCTTTTCTAATACGGGCGCGCGCGTCTTTGCAGATCAAATAAGGCGCGTGGGATGTGTGGCACGCCACTGGACTTGACGACATTTTCCTCCCTCCTCCATCTTTTTCCTTCTAACAATCATGTCTGGACGTACGTATGCGCAAATGTTCTGACCGCAGGTGGCAAGGTATGCTCGCATGCGCAAAAGAAGTACTAGGCTTATGACAGGGTGGAAAGGGACTTGGCAAAGGCGGTGCAAAGCGCCACCGCAAGATCTTGCGCGATAATATCCAGGGTATTACAAAGCCAGCGATTCGGCGCTTGGCCCGTCGTGGTGGTGTGAAGCGTATTTCCGGCCTGATTTACGATGAAACGCGTGGCGTTCTCAAGCTGTTTCTTGAGAGCGTCATCCGGGACTCGGTCACATACACAGAGCATGCAAAGCGCAAGACGGTCACGTCGCTTGATGTGATTTATGCACTCAAACGCCAAGGCCGCACACTTTACGGTGTACGTACCAGCGATAACTGACCAAAGTTTGGTGCATAAATGCGTAGCGATGACATGTACATAATTCATGTGCAGCGGCGCACGCATAGATCTCTTTCATGTGCTCATATAGTCCAAAGTCTTTGTCGTATTGTGCCGGGTGTATGTACATATGTATATATGGCCGATCTGATCTTATTGTATGGGAGATTTGGCTGTGACGTCTCGGGCCGCAAATGTGCCTCTTTTATCCGACCGAACTCAATCAAGACGTGACAGAGTATGTCTCACTGACCGTGGTACCTAGTACGCAGAAAGAATGCGTGTTGATCGTTCATTTAAATAAAGAAATAGAAGAGTATGAACATGGAACAGCGGCTCTAAAATGTCCTCACATGGACACTTTAGAGAGCCGTCCAAATGGACGAATAGTCCATCCATGACGGCGCGTATCTCCACTTTTTGTGCTCTGGATGCTCAAGTAGATTTTTTCACTAGCCTAATAATCGACCCATTTTCGTCACCGGGTTAGTAGGATGTTGCGCGTAGCTGAACTAATCTCGTGCATCTATTATCTAGAGGTCTCTGAGTTATAAGAATCGATAAACTACCAACCAAAGAGACCCTCTGCAAGGTGGCCTAAAAGGGTGGTCGGTTTCTGCTTTGAACCTATTTCAATTGACGCATCCACTGATTTGGTTGAGGAGGACGCATGTCCATTCCACATTGAAGGACACATGTTCCATAGGGATTGAAGGGCGGTGGTCTTTGCCGTATCTTTCGTAGGTTGCGCAAGCGCAGAACCTGGCGACTCCACCTTGTCGATGGGACGTCCAAATGCCGGCGTGCCTGCGGTGTGTCGAGCCGATGAGGCACGCAGCTGCGAGACGGGCGTCGCTGGCGCTGTTGACGCCATGGGAGGCGCTACATTTGGGCCAAATGCAGCCCCCGACGAAACACCTAGCAGAGGTGCATCAAGTCCGCCAACCAAGCTCTGCTGATGCATTGCATCATTCTCCCATCGCACACCAACCATGCACGTGCCTGCTAATGTTCGTCCGTTCTGAGAAACAGCCTGCAGGGCCTGGATCGGTTCATGAAATACAAGTCTTAGCGTCTTCTCCTGCGCTGGATTGATTGAGACATCATCAATAGACTCCAACCCACCAAGTGCTGAAAACTGTTCAACAACCACAGAGCGCAGAAGCGGCGGAAACCCATACACAAGCACGGAACGGTGCGCTAGGGGACTTGCCTGTCCCGACGCAGGCATACGGACAGAAGAAGAAGAATCATCTGCAGCTCCCACTGAGCTTGACAACATGCCCGACGTCATGGATGAATCGAATGCACGGCCTTGTACCTGAGGCATGTCATGCAATGTTTGCTGAGGCGGTGCATCGTCGTCGTCCATTGCATCAAAGCTCGGCACGGCAGTGACTGCAGCAGCGGTGCTACTTGCGAGAGATGCAGCTAAAGGGGGCGATGTCGGCGGCCGTGACATGGAGCGATCAGCGGCACCATCCTCCATCGGAGGACGAGAGCCGCGCAGACTTGTGGATCCAAAGATACTCCCTTCACGCATTCCATTCCCGACTGCCGACATCGATGGCGAGCGATTGGGATCACCGTAATCCATGCTGCTGCGCGAAAAAAACGATGAATGAAAGCCAGGGTTCGGCGATGTTGACGATGCGCCCGAGAGTCCTGCGCCATGGTCCTTCTGAGCCAAGATCGACGTGGACGTATCAGCCTCTGTTTTAAGTGATGGTGGCACTGTATCTGATGGCCTGTGTGAGCTAGCATGTGATCTCTCGATGCCACGCATCTTACTGAGGTAGCCAGGCAAGTAAGAAACAGGTGCCTGGCTTGCAGGCGAAGCTTGCGGTGCTGTTGTGCCCCAAGGTGCCTGCATACCTCCATAACCAGGCGCGTTTGTACCAGCCGCAAACGTAGGCGACGACGCCCCACCTGCTGACCCTGTTGGGACATGTGGCGATGGACCAGGGAAGGGCGAGCCAGACCCTGGTGGTTGTTGCTGTGCTGTGCTGAAAGCTGAGGACGCCGGCGCTGTTGACTGTTGCGGTGTTGATAGCAGCGTATTTGTTTGTGTCTGAGGCATACCTGGCATCCCACCGCCCAATGCACCGGATATGTGGCCAGTAGCATTCGGTGACGATGTGTGTGTCTGCATCCAAGGCGCAGGCGCTGCTGTCGTCGACGTCGTTGATGACGACATGCCTTGGGCAGGTGTCGATGGCGGAATGCCAAGACCTATCTGGCGCGAAGTGCCGGGTGCGGTTGAAGCTGAGAACATTCCGCAATAGCTATATTGCGAAGCCGACAAGGATTTACCGGCTCCGTCGTTCGTATATCAACGTGCGAACGTCCCAATGAGGTAGTGTGTATGTATGTGGATTTGACCCATTACTTCCACATCGATGGAACACAAGCCGCGACATTCTCACGTGCTACAAAATAGATTGGCCTAGGTGCTGACAGACCAACACAAAACGCGTGCGTGCGTGCGTGCGGCGCCGTACGTGTGTGTGTCGAAAGACCAATTGGGTCCCATAGGAATGTACGAGAGTGCTTTCCACCTCAACATCAAGTTCAAGGCCACTTTCACTTGTGGTTTCTGAAGTCAGCGCGCCTCGTCGCGATGGAGAACTACCAGAAGATTGAAAAGGTTGGTGAAGGAACGTATGGCGTTGTTTATAAGGCCCGTGACATGACACCTGGCGCGAATGGCCGGATCGTCGCATTGAAAAAGATCCGCCTGGAAGCGGAAGACGAGGGCGTGCCATCGACCGCGATCCGAGAAATAAGTCTCCTGAAAGAACTACGAGATGAAAATATTGTGCGCTTGTACGAGATTATTCACCAAGAATCGCGTTTATATCTTGTGTTCGAATTCCTGGATCTTGACTTGAAAAAGTACATGGACAACGTGGCGAACCAGCCCGAAGGTCTGGGTCCTGAAATTGTGATGAAATTTACATACCAGCTAGTGCGAGGTATTTACTTCTGCCATGCACACCGAATCTTGCACCGTGATCTCAAGCCGCAAAACTTGCTTATTGACAAAGAGGGTAACTTGAAACTTGCCGACTTTGGTCTTGCACGAGCGTTCGGCATCCCTCTCCGAACATACACACACGAGGTCGTGACGCTCTGGTACCGTGCACCTGAGGTGCTTCTTGGCTCTCGCCACTACAATACTGCCATTGATATGTGGTCTGTCGGCTGCATCTTTGCAGAGATGGCCATGCGGACGCCGCTATTTCCCGGCGACTCGGAGATTGACGAAATTTTCCGCATCTTCCGTATTCTTGGTACACCCAACGACGAGATGTGGCCTGGAGTCCAGTCACTTCCTGACTACAAGACGACATTCCCTCAGTGGGGTGGTGTGCCACTCAAGACAGTGGTGCCTTCCCTAAGCGATGCTGGGGTTGACCTGCTAGGGCTGATGCTCATTTACGATCCAGCCGTCCGAATTAGCGCCAAGCGCGCTCTCAATCATCCATACTTTGCTAGTGTGACAGCTGGCTAAGATTGTTCCCTTGTATGTGCGCATGCATGCATGTGAGTGCGTGCGTGCGTGCGCGAGCGAGTGAGTGAGGGTGTGAGTGTGTGAGTGTGTAAGTATGTGCCTATAAATATGTTTCTGTGACGCGTGAGCATGTCAGTCAGATGCGCCATTCGTTTTGTGTCGCGTCCTCCTTTTGCTCTGCATGTGGCTTCCCACCACGTGTTGCTACCGCTTCCCGTCCAAACACGCCTTATCTTCCTTTCCTTGTCTCGTATACTCACATGCCCATACTGTTCTCATGTAGGAAAGCGTCCGAAAGCTTAATATAAACTCAGAAACACGATTGGGCCATCCACTTGCACATTTACATTCTCTATACATTGTGCCATATAAAGTTTCGGAAACTGTCCCACTTGTCGGAAAGAACGTACAAGTCTGCTCGTTAGTTTCACGCTTCGAGTACACACAATCCATGCTGCTAACTAGTCCACCATTCAGACGGTGTCGCTTATTCACGAAGAGCCACATAACAGAGCCCCATGTCAATGCCGCGAAGAGTTGGTGTGCCGTGTTATCAATTGGCACAACCTTGTTTGTTGGATAGTCCTTTGGTACACGAGCACGCGGAAGAAGCGCGGCTACACATCGCGACACGCAATATAGTACAATCTGTTCATTTACTGGCGTTCGCTCGCCAAACATGTACCAGCCGCCTATCATGCCGGCCAAAAATGGATCAATGGATGCCTGCTTTCCATCACGAAAAAGGTCACGAATCACCATTAAGGTTGTCTTGTAGATCATCACGTATAACGCTAGCCGCATAGCATGCTGTCTCGTCGCTGTGATGATCTTCTTCCATTTGTCCCTTGGCGTACCAGATCCAAACAGCGTCACCATTACCAAAGCATGCGGGAATCGAATCTTTGCACCATATACCAAACCGTTTCTTGCACCTTTGATAATAGATAAGATCGCATGGTTTGCCGGGTCTAACAAGGACTGCGTTAGCGCCAAGCGAAGATCCGACATGATGCTGGCCAAGGCAACCCAGACCCAAGTAATTTTACCCCACTTCCAGTTTTTGCCCACACCCCCCGTCGAATTTGACTTGAACTTTAGCCCGGGCCCCCGGGTGAACTCAATCTATGCGGCGCCACGGCCTGCTTCCGTCTCACTGCTTAGCACACGCATACGCACATACACGAGCAAAGACACAGCGTCTCCACCAAGGGGGGCATTTTATTTCGGCCGAAGAACACGTGGGTGATATGTACATGCCGATGAGTGCGTGAAAGTACGCGTTCAAGTGCGTGTTTATTTTCATAATACATGTCGAGTCCAACATGACAAGGTCTGATCTGTTGGGTGCATGACAGGCTTGAACACCGTAGCCTCTTATCAAAAAAAATAAACAGCGAAATCTTTTCATCTTGTTCTTCGTTCTTGTTGCCTTCGTGGCTGCATGGTCAAACGAGTCCGTCGTGAAGCACTTAAGTGCCATTCGAAAGACATTTATCTAGCACCATCGTTAGGTCAGTCGATTGGTGGCCGATCATTCGATGTTTCGTGGAAACCAGACTGTATCAAGTCTTCCAAATTAGATATTTATTTGTTCTCACGACATGATCCTATCACATTACCTCTTCATGCATGGCTGGGATTGAACACAGAAGAAAGGTCCAAATCGCTTCCGCTTGACAGTAGTTGGTGGAATGGCACATCAAACTTGGTCGCGAACCTTCAATTTGTTCCTAGTGGCTCACAACCTTGGGAAACGTCCATTCCTCTCGGTCCAACATGGTATTTGAAAGGCGACAACAATGATAAATCAGGACGTTTGGACGCATCCTCTGCGTGGAGCAACGGGAAAGTAACTGACTACAATGATAAGAATTCAGATTTGTCTAACGGCGCATTAGCTGCCGCTGTTATATTGCCGATACTGGCACTTCTCGGCTTGATTGTGGCAGCCTTCATGTGGAACCGACACAAAATAGCTAAACGCGAAGAAGCCCGTCGTACTCGCTCCATGAAGCAATTATCACCCAATGGCGCCTCACTTCCTGAAGCACCAGCACCGATGTATGGTCAGGAGCCCTACAGTTCTATCGGTACTTATCATGTTGATGTGCCAGATGGGTATCTGGAAGAATCAGATGTGAAGGATCTTCACAATCAAGACTATTCTTATGGGCAAGTTATGCTACCATCCATGGAGACGGACAATACGCAGTTCGAACACGTGCAATCCCAACCGATAGACTCGTTGCAACACAAAGATGGTGATTTGAATGTCTCGTCTAATACCAAAGATCGACGCCGTCGATCCCGCAAGCATCCGAATGAGAAGCGCAAGTCCTCTAAGCGTAGGACACGCTCTTCTCGTCAGCATTACTCGATCGGCTCGTCTCTACTGCATCAAGCCAATTCAGGATCTGTTCCCGAAAGTCGTGTTCAGGCTGAACTTCAGCGCCGAACTCGAGAATTCAGACCCCATTCACGGTACGGGATGCTTGAACGACCATACTCTTCGCCTGACGATGCAGACTCTATGTCGGACCTTGATCAGCTTTCGTATGGGCCGAATCATGACAAGGCCACTCCTGTTGCGGTCACATCTTCGCAAGGTCCCGGCACGAGACTCGGTGCCTCTAAAAAGTCTGCAACTCTAGATCCTGCTCCACAGGAGCCCGATATACTTCACGAGAGAAACAAATTCGACGGCGTGAATCAGCGAGTGCTCAGATACCTGCAATCATTAGGCACTGATGATCAAGAGACTAACGATGATTCATTCGCCAACGCACGTTCCGGTTCGACTCAAAAGCACCAGCTTTCCACCCAAAGGAATGTTTTCTATGACACAGACGATAGTCTGGGTTAATCTGCTCACGAAAAACACTTTTCACTTTCTTTCATTCCAGGTATAATAAACACGTAGAGAAATTCAGCGATGTAAATGTTCTACAACACATTCGTTAGTGTGCATCTCTACGGCCCCATACGCCATTTCGACATTTTTAATGGCTGACGTAATACCTGCCATGAAGATGCGTCGTTCTCCGCGAGCGTCAAACGCGCTTGGACCCGTCGTGTCATTTGTCCGTGCAAGTCTAAACAATACTCATGGGGGAATTATCATCGTCATGTTTAGGACAAATTCGCGCTGTGCTGTTTGATATGGATGGCCTCCTGATTGACAGTGAGCGCATCTATACAGAAGTAGTAAACGAAATCCTTAAGCCGTTTGGTAAGCAACAAACATGGGACATAAAGGCAAAGCTCATGGGCAAGCCGGAACGAGATGCGACACGTACGTATTCAAAGCTCTAATCACAGTCGTACTATTGTCCAGTCTATGGCCTCCTAACCAAGAAGACCCAGAAGACGTGAAACGTGGCTTTGGGTCCGACTGTCCATTTGCCATTGATGATTTCCTTAGGAAGCGAAACGAACTTCTGTTACCAGCCTTCCGCAACGTACAACCGATGCCTGGAGCTGTACGCTTGATCCAGCATCTTTCAAAGCACAACATTCCAATTTGTGTACGTAAGAAAACGACTTACAAGGAAGGTTGCTACTGGCAGTCGTCGGCATAATTGTACGCATGTTTTTTTTTTTTCAGGGAGACTCATAAAATGCAGTTGAAATCAAATCCAGTGCGAATCCCGATTTATTTGAACCATTTAACAATCGAGTCGTGTGTGGTGATGATGAAATGATCGGACGCGGGAAGCCATATCCCGATATATTTTTAAATGCTGTTAAGCATGGGCTCGGATGGCAATTCTCTGATGAGGGTCGCGCTATCTTGGAAAAGATCCGCGACCCTGGAGCTGAATTTGATGGGAAGCTTGGTGGTGTAGAAGGCGAAATTCTTGTGTTTGAAGATGCACTAGTACGTGAATACAATGGCAAATTGACCCTCTCTTTCGCCCGTCACCATACTAACCATGATCACTCAGCCCGGGGTCCAAGCTGGTCTCTCGGCTGGCATGAAGGGTATGTATTTAAGCCTTTTGTGTTCTGTACAGCTAACGATGCAGTTGTGTGGGTTCCTGACCCCTCTGTACGTAAGAATATCATGTCATTGGCTTTGGCTCACATAAACGACAGCTGCGAGCCGTGGCGGATCAAGGCCCGCCCATAGGTGCACATCAAGAGCTTTCGTCTTTGGAAGATTTTCGACCTGAGATGTGGGGCTTGCCACCATTCGAAAATGAATAAAGGCGACCAGTGTTATTTCGTTTTGTTTACACTGCACGGATTTCTCCTCTCTCAGACGCTGGTGGCTGTTGATGTCAGATATATGGTCCCATGATTTTTTTTCTGGCGAGAAGGAAAAAAAAAAGGGCATCAACACGTACCTCTGCTTCTTGCGATGGTGGCAGCTCATCTATAAAGTCAGGTTGTGCTGGCAATGCACCTGTCGTGTGCTGCAAGTAGGAAGGAACCTCCATATCATGCTCCAGAGGCTGTTCTTCTCTGCGAATGCGTCAGAATTTTGTTACTGGGACAAAAACACACGTACAATGCCTCAAGTTCCGCTTCCAGCTCGGTCTCATCAATGTCGTCAGGCGTCGCATAACTACGAGCAAGTGTTTCTTGCAGTGCACCCGATTGCTCCATCAAATCCTCCATTTCATCCTGAATCTGCTCAATTTTGTCAATATTGACATTCCGATAGGTCTTTTTCAGGTTCTTATTCGCCTGCTGCATCGCATCAACAGTGGCCATGGTGTTCCGCAGATTCTCTGTTACCATCACACTTTGTTCCATGTTAAAGCTTTGTTGCACCAGCTGCTCCATTTGTGCTTCATACATGCGCTTTTGCCGTAAGACTCGAATAGCTCTCTGTTGTATGGCGGATTTTCCAGGGCCTTCACGCATTTTTTTCATTTGGTCTCGATAGCGTCCTAATTCGGCATCAAGACGACTGATCTTTACCTGAGTTGCATCTGCACGAGCATCTGTGGATGTAATAGCCTGCTGTAAATCTGGTTTAGGTGCCTTATTCTGTGATAGGCCAAAAAGTCGTTGCATAGTTTGGCAATTTGATGTTCCCTAGTGAGGTAGGAAAAAGGTACTTGTGAACCGAAGACTTGTACGATTCAATGCTTCAGTCCGTAAAAGACAAAACAGGTATCCTGAAAACACTTCTTCTTATAGGACCTCGTGATAGGCTCTAAAGTGATTTAAAACGAGGAAAGTTACACGATGGTTTGTCTGCTCGTGTTAAACCAGCCAAATACGGCGATACCAGTGCTTACGGGGTAGGGTCTTAAAATGAGGTGGAGGGGACGAGAGAGTGAAAGTGGGAGGGATAGCTTTTGACGGTGACCTGGGATTGATGACGTGTTAAAACCTCGACTGTCCGAATGCAAGGCACGGCGACCAAGATAGCTACGCCAGACTCCCTCACCGCTTTGGAAGCGCCACCACCGACAACATGTCTTGGGGGGGATTCAAGAAGTCTATCAACCGTGCAGGCACGCAGCTGATGCAGAAAACGGGTCAGTTGGAGCGCTCAGATGACTCCAGATTCAAGGAAGAAGAGCACAAATACCGAGAACTTGAGAAGCATGCGTCAGCATTACTGAAATGCTCTCGAGACTACCTTGACTCGATCCGGCTTTTGTCTGCATCCGAAGCCCGCATAGGCGATACAATCGAGGGTTTTTATCACGATAATAGTGAGCCTGCGATTATTGCGACCTCATACAAGCGTGCTCTGGAAGAGTTAGACGCTAGAACAGCGAAGGAACTAGATGCACCGTATCGTGCCACAGTTCTTGACCCTATCGGCAAACTTTGCAGCTACTTCCCTGAGGTGAACAAGCTGATCGACAAACGTGGTAGAAAGGTGCGTATCTCGCCTCTCTATACAATTTGGATTGAACCATCTTACAATGCAGCTTCTCGACTACGATGCTACACGTTCACGTTACAAGAAACAGTCAGACCGTCCTAGTGACGACCCGTCCAAGCTTCCACGTATGGAAAACGAGCATAATGAAGCAAAGCTCGTGTTCGATGCTTTGAATGAACAACTAATGACGGAACTTCCTCAACTTGTTGACATGCGCATTCCATACTTGGACCCGTCATTGGAAATGATGATCCGTGTCCAGATCAAGTTTGCTCAGGAAGGCTATGAACAGCTTGGTGGCGTACAACGGTACTTCCCAGAACAAGTTCGTACCGATTATGCCGAAGGACAACTGGATGCCCAGGTGGAAAGCATACTCCAAGAGATGCGCGGTTTGTCTATTTGCGGCATGAACAATTGATATGTTCCCACTCCTCTCACTCATATGTATTTAGTTGGAAACTAAAACCTTATATATAAAACACTTGAGCGTGATCTTTGGTGCTGGTGGCTTGGATAGGACATCTCTTAAGGCATGAGAGGTCTTTCATGGAGCATTAGGTTGGTTGGTGCACGTGGCACAGTATGGAGAGCTTATGTGGTGGGTCCAAATTTCTCCCAGCTGGCTGATTAACAGGTCAGATACTCTGGGTCGAAATGATTCAGAGAGTTGGATTTTCTTCTCATCTCGGCTACACTGATTTGAGAACATGTCGGCAGCACCATCGACAGCACCGTCTTCACCTGGTGCTTGTACAAAATCTGCTACGACAGACATGTCATCTGTGACGACTGCATTGTCAGAGGTGGACGCTTCGCTATCACCCGAAGAGCGTCAAAAAAAAGTCGAACAAGTCAAGTCTGCTGGCAACCAACGTTTCATGAGGGGCGACTATACCGAGGCTAAGGCTTTGTACACTCAAGCCATTGCCTTAGACCCATCGCTCATCACATTGTATAGCAACCGAGCTATGTGCGAACTCAAGCTAGAACAACATGGACTTGCTGTTGCTGATGCTACCAAGGCGATTGAGCTGGATCCCAAGTTCGCCAAGGCATACTACCGCCGAGCCAGTGCACACCTATCGATTCTCGAGCCAAAGAAAGCATTACCCGATTTAAAGATGGTTCTCAAGCTTGATCCACGCAATGCTCAAGTGAAAGCACAGCTAGATGCAACGTCCAAACTTGTCCGCCGCTTAGAATTCGAAAAAGCTATCCATGTTGAAGAAGGCCCAGCCGCTAGTCAGACTATCGAAGAGTATTTGGAACATGGAATGGGTGGTGCGGCCATCTCTTCTGACTACACTGGTCCACGACTGCCCACGGAAGCTACAAGCAGCCAACGCATTTCGCCGCTGATTGAAGACAAACCTTATCTCGGTCGCATCGATGACGCATTTATTGATAAAATGATCCAGCATTTCCGAGATGGAAAACAACTGCCAAACGGGATCGCATGGGCTATCGTGCTTGGAGCCCTCCGCGCGTTTGAGCAAGAGCCATCTCTCGTGGAATACACTGTACCTGAAGGCGCGACGATTGATGTTGTGGGTGACACACATGGACAATTTTACGACTTCCTTCATCTCTTGACACTAACAGGTCGTCCCTCTGCAAGTCATGCTGTCCTATTTAATGGCGACTTTGTGGACCGTGGTTCATGGTCTGTTGAAATTGCTTTGACCATCTTTGCTTTCAAATGGTTATACCCATCCACGACTTTGATTAACCGCGGCAACCACGAAACAAGTGACATGAACAAGGTCTACGGCTTTGAAGGAGAGTGCAAGGCCAAGTTTGGCGGTGACATGACATTCAAGCTTTTCACACAAGCGTTTGTTGCTATACCACTTGCTACGCTTATATCTGCATCTCGTTCACCTTTGCCAACGGATAAGCTTCCTGCTACCGCAAGTAAATCACTCGCCCAGACCGCACCAATTGTTGACAAGAAGACTGGTCACAAACGCTTCTTCGTGGTTCATGGCGGTCTCTTTAGCAAGGACAACGTGACACTTAGTGACATCCGAGCCGTTGACCGTTTTGCTAAGAAGCAGCCAGGGCAAGAGGGTCTCATGATGGAGCTGCTATGGAGTGATCCTCAGGTTGCGCATGGCCGCGGGCCTAGCAAGCGTGGTGTTGGTCTCGGTTTTGGTCCTGACATTACCCGTGCATGGTGTGAGCTCAACGGGGTCACTTCCGTGTTGCGGAGTCATGAAGTCCGCCAGGGGGGTTTTGCTGAGGAACATGAGGGACTGTGTTGCACCGTGTTCTCAGCGCCCAACTACTGCGATTCTACGGGCAACCTAGGTGCCTTTGGACGCATCGATGAGCAAGGCACACTATCGTGGACAACGTTCGATGCCCAGCCGCATCCGAATATTCGGCCCATGGCATATGCAGGTGGCATGAGTAGTCTTTTGGCGTAGGAATAGACAAATGATGCACACCTGTCTCTTATACACATCTGACGCTGCCGACGACTCCTTACGTGTA
>OJLB01000483.1_pt1 | contig 17546 bp, 17 predicted proteins | sample 1596861 | NCBI WGS metagenome assembly OJLB01 (sample SAMEA3904681, study PRJEB24821) | metagenome | biome: Builtin; feature: hospital; material: surface | place: USA | collected 2013-06-06
ATGCCTAGTCTCGTGGGCTCGGAGATGTGTATAAGAGACAGGTACGGTAGGAACACCATGGAGGCAGGGGCATTGAGAATAGCATGGATCATATGCAGCACTTCGACACGCGAGGCTGCTTCGTCAGGGGGACGCATCGCGGCGATGAGATTCAGCAGTTCACTGATATCGACTTTGAAGCGCTCAGCAGCCTTGGGCATGCGCAGCCGGGCCGATTGGCGGAGCGTCGTAAGGTAGGTCGTGAGCAGGCGGGTCACGAGGTCGTCGGAGAGCACATCGTACAGGTTCGGTTCGAGACGGGCAGCGTAATCACCAGCATAGTCACGTACCGTTTCTGTGATCATGGCCGTGGTGCCCTCAATGTACCACGCTGGGAATGTGAACATGTCCTTGAAGGCAGGTCGCAAATCAAACATCACAATGTCCACGAGCAGCTGAATGCAGTGCTTGCTAATGTCCAGAAATCCATTCAGAGCCGTGTCAAGCAACTCTCGCACACGACCTCGGCGTTCCGGTGGTGCTGCCTCCGCCAGCGTGTGCAGCAGCCGCTCACACTCGTCGGCACTCGACAGCTGGTCGTTGGCCAAAGCAATGAGGTACTCGACCAAGCCGCCATTCACGTCATCAGGATGCTTCGCGCTCGTCTGTTTCTTGAATTCCTGCTGTGCCATCTGCATCCATGTGGCTTGCATTTTGTGCATGACATTACATGCATGCTCAATGACACGGACCAGCAAGTCCCCGTTGTGTGTCTGAGCTGCCAGGTCCGTTTGCTGCTGCATCATGCGGAAAAAGATGACACAGCAAGAAAGTTGGTACAGGCCCTCGCTGGTTTCCTCTGGTGCCTTTTCGCGGTGCACAAACGCAGACACTTCATCGTACATGAGCGTCTCCGTCCAGTCATCCATTTTGCGGGTGATGAGACCGGCATAGTCGTCCATGATATTGTGTTCGCGACCACCGAACAAGGACGGCTCGAGCCATGACGCTTCGATACCCCGCTTCGGATCGAGCATGCGATGCTCATGTGCATGGACCACGTCGTACAGCTCGAGCAGAGACGCAGCATCCACCTCGTCTAACGGCATTTGGACACGCAGCAGCTCGCCTAGTGCTCGGTGATGCGCTTGGACATAGATTTTGTACACATGGGAGCTGGCGGGAAAGAGCGGCACCACGTAGCGACGCACAAGTTCGAGCTCGTCGTAGAGCCAGTGGATTTGGCTGTGCAGCCCTTTTGCACTTGGCTCGGGCAGAGCATTCCATTGCGCCTGGAGGCGCCGAAGCGCTGATCCTCGAAGCGTGTCTTGGAACTTGTGCCAGTACAGCTTGATACTGTGGCCGTACGTCGCAATACCATGGAATCGAGCTGCACCGTCGATCTTGGCATGCTTCGCAAATCGGATAGCCGCTGTGCGCTCGTCCTCATAGTTCTCGCGCTCCATGATCTTGACAAAGCGCACGACGACACTCGACTGGCCGCGGCGTGCGAGTTCGAGCGTGTGTGAGAACAGCGTGATCATGTAGTATTCGAAGGCATCCAGCAAAGCTTCGAGCGGCGCAAGCATGGCAATGAGCTGCTCGCGTGTATCTGGTGCACTTGTACCAGCCAAGTGCAATGCCTCGTTGCGGAAGGTCTCCCACTGCGAGATTTTGTAGTGCAGCGCCAAGAGTTCCGGCGCTGGCCCATAAATGTCGCGTTGGTATTGCTGCAACACATGCGATAGGGTCTGCACATCCTGAGACATGGCCTTGAATTTTTCGTGGATATCTGTCGTCTGTACAAATGCGCGACGGAGCCGGGACAAGTCGCTGATCAGCCGGAAACTCTGACTCTCGCTCGCGTCACCAGATCCACGCCCGGGCTCATCGAAAAGACCCTCGACCTGAGCAAATATTTCTTGTATCCCTGCTATTTCACGGCGCGTCGACTGCAGCTGAAGCAGCCCTTGGCGGGTGCTTCCAGCTGGTCCTTGGCGCCCATCTTGAGTTTCGCAGAGAGCGACGCATGCTCCTGCACAAGCTTTCGGCGCAGAGACGGGATCTTGGCTAGATCATCAGGCGATTTCAGGTATTCTGCCAGAAGACTGCCATAATTTGCCGCACTTCGCGACATGCCCACAGCAGGTCCGCTGTCGTCGACGTACAAGACCAACGTACGCGGCCCGAAAACGCGTTGTTCCACTACCTCCACCTTGGGCGGGGGAGACAGACTCGCTAGATGGTCTACAACATGGGACGCGGGTAGGCCCCTGCGTCGTTCATGGCGGCGCAGGAGATACACGCCCGCGGAGCTCTGCATAAAAGGGTGCGGTGGCACTAGTGGGTGTGCCGAGGTGGGAGGGACTGGCACGGGCCTGGTCGAAGGGAGTCGTGGACGGTGAGGGTATCGCAGGGCTCGACGGAGGCATAGGACTGCGAGCGCGACTCAAAGCGACGGAGGTTGACATCACGTAGGCATCGGAAGACGCTGCTTCAGGACGATAAGTGGGCGTTCGCGGCGAAAACGACGATGGCGAGCTGGTACGCGACACGCCCGTCGGTATCACAGCGGCAGGTGCATCCATTTGCTTCACGAGAGTGGGGGCATTTGCCTTGGAGATGGACGGGAATCCGGCACTTGCCAGCTGCTCGGGCCGCTCGTAGGCCAAGTGCCGTGGGACAATGCGCACGGCGCTGGGCCTGCGTGAGGGCGTCAAAGCGAGCGCGTCGTCGTCAGGAGTCATGGTCGTGACGGTCAGGTCGTGCGCTTCCGTCGGGTCATGATCCCTTAGACGCATCCAGTGGGCTCGTCGATACAGTCTTCGGCAGACAAAGAACAAAGCGAGTCCCACACCCAGCCCAAGCGCCCAGGGAACAGGGTCGAAAGGCGCCGGGGGCAGCGGCTTGAGGGCGGACGCATCGCGACTCGCCTCAAGGAGCGCCTTGCCCAACGTCCAGCTGACACTCAGTCCACGAAGACTGTTGAGACTCTGAAACGTAGTAAGATTCGATGCGCGCGGTAGCTGGAAGCCCTCATGCAGGATCGTCGACATCCACGCCGATTTGAAGCACTGCATCTGCAATCGGCTGTTGGTCACCTGCTCGGGATACTCGTGAGCGTGCCATTTCGACTCGAGCTGAGTCCAGTCAGATGCACAAAAGTCGCTGGCCGTCCTGTGGAATCGATCATGATCGTACACACCGCCCATGCGAAACACGTCATCGGTGCTGTACCAGTACTCAGACACGCCAACAAACTGCTTGTCGCGGAAATCAATCGGCGGCACATGCACGCCATGGAAAGGGCACGGATGCTGCGGGCATGTCGCCTGTCGATCTAGCAGTACTTGCTGTGCTGCTAGGCATTCGGCATACGAGCCCGTGCCGTGCACGGCGCTCGCCCCATTCTCCATGGGTATGCGCAGACCCCTGGGCAGGCATGGATCCGGCAGCGTCCTTGGTGCTCCGAGACGCTCGGAGAGCGCATATAGGTATCGTGTGCGCGCAGCATTCGTGCCATAGCCAAGAAATGTCGTGACAAACACATTGTGCGTATCGAGAGACGCATCTAAACGGTGCAGCGTGACATGGAACAGGTCGCGCGAGTTCTGATCATGCGAGTCTGGCACAAAGGCAATCTGCGAGCTCGCACCGCCCATATCCAGGAAGCCCACCGTCGATGCTTGTGGGCCGAATTCGTGCATAAGATAGTTGACAGCAAGCCAGCCAAGCATGCCCTCTTCTTCACCCGTGATGACGCGCACATGTCCACCACACGCTGTATCGGTATCGGCACCCGCATAGTCTTGCACATCAGGATCAAAGTAGAACGGCTGTTCACGTATCACGCGGCACGTCTCGAGAAGAATGGCCTGACGCACCTCAGGCTTGAGCATTCGCATGCCAGCTGTCGCCATAATGTAAATGGGTGTTTGTGGTAATGCATTTGGTGGAACCACAGAGCGGACATGAGTGAGGAGTTGGTTCACGTATCCTCGGATGTCTTGTGTGCGTCCCGCAAAGGACGAAAAGCCTGGCTCAATTTTCACCTGCCACGGTGCCGATACAGAGGGACCACTGCCCCGCTCTAGATGCGGAAGCACATTAAGTGGCTCACCCTGCGCCATACGCATGCCTCGCTCCCATGCAGCATTCCGCCAAGAGTACACCATGAGGCGCGATCCTGATGAGCCTGCGTCAACGACGACGACGTACCGCCGATGGTGGTACCACTCATGACTTGGCGTCGTTGCCGCCGACATGGCTTGCGTCCTGTATGATACAGGCCGCCGTCGCTGTTTTTTCCATGCATGTTCCTCGATGGGCCTTGGTCCTACTTCCATCGGACACCGCTCTGCATGCGCCTCAACGCCCCAGGTGCTCAGGGCGTGCAGAGGTGTGTCATAGACCTGTATGAGCGGACCCAGTAGGAACACGCCACACAACCCAGCCAGCCCCTTGGGTCACGTGGGACGAACGGAAGGGGCGGTTGGGGCACCGCACGTCGGACACTTTGTGATCCCACAGGAAGCACGGGACTGTGCCGGCTATTGATCAAGAAGCGTTTCTTGCTCTAGCAACACACCACCCGGCACATTTTTGGCTTCAAAAAGCTCAAAAGGAAATCACATTGGTTTTTGTTTGTTCCTTAGCGTGACAAGGTCATGCCCAAGGTATGTCGACACAAGCGTCCACGACGCGCGTACGATAGGGAACTGGAACTAACCATCCAAGTCAAAACTTTTGCGAGAACTGAAGCTTGTGGTCGTCGGTGGGGGCGGTGTCGGAAAGTCTGCTCTCACCATCCAATTCAGTCAGAACCACTTTGTGGATGAATATGATCCCACCATCGAAGGTATGTACCGCGTATCTCACACGCCTCCAGATTCATATCGCAAGCAGTGCATGATTGATAACGAAATGGTGCTCCTCGACGTGCTGGACACGGCAGGCCAGGAAGAGTATTCGTACGTACCCGAATGACTTACACTAGTGCGATGCGCGAACAATACATGCGTTCTGGCGAGGGTTTCTTGCTCGTTTACAGTATCACAAGTCGAAGTTCCTTTGCAGAAATGGCTACTTTTCACCAGCAAGTTTTGCGCGTGAAGGACATGGACTATTTCCCTATGGTCATGGTCGCCAACAAGTGCGACCTCGAGAAGGAACGACAGGTAAGCACCATGGAAGGCTACGCCATGGCAAAAAAGATTGGTTGTCCTTTTGTCGAGACATCGGCGAAGCAAAGAATCAACGTTGATGAGGCGTTCAATGACCTTGTTCGCGAAATCCGGAGGTTTATGCGGAACCAGCCCTCTCTCTACAATGCTGCTCCCTCAAGTGCTACTCCTGGTGAGAAGGGTACTTCTGCACATTTCAGCCAAGATGGTGAAAAGAAAGGCTGTAAAGGATGTGTCATCATTTAATGTCCCTCAAGTCATCTTGACGAGTGGAATCGATCTTATCGTCAGATAATAACGTGCACAATGCTATTGCTCAAAGTTTATGATGTAGTCCTCCAGGAATTTCACGGTAAACGAACGTAGTTTTACACACCTAAAGCTTGAAACCATAGAGGCTCGTGTGCTATGAACGGTTCTGCTTCGCTCCCGTCGAAGATGATAGGGAGGCAGTGTGCAAGCCATGGAAGTTGATGTGATCGAGACATGAAGCAATGTGGAGTTGGCCATTGCCACGATGGCTCGGACGCGTAGGTCTGTGCCACAAGCTGCCAGTGCCAAGCTGTGGAGACACATCCAGGGTGGAGGCATTTGGTGAACGCCCTCGATCTGATGCACCCTGCGGCCAGCGTTGATGCGATGTTGAGGCAAATGTATTTGAGGTCGCACATCGACATGATGCTCTAATCAGGTATGACAATGCTGGTCTTCATTTCCATGAGAAAAAGACACTGCACCTTTCAATCTGCTCCAGACATTTCAACGTCCAGTCAAAAAACTCTGTAGCATACGAACACCAAAAAAGTGTACTTGTATCGTCACTTTAGCTTGCTTGGCACATGTTGGCTGGCCAGACGAATTCATTTGCACCAGCACAATGCTACTCTACTAGTAAACCTCCTGATGAGCTAGAAACAATGCCACGCACGGTCACTCTGACCAGGGTTGTGCAAGCAAAGCGCAGGACAACAAAAGCAGTATAGTTTCGATCAAACATGGCGCGGTAGTCGCATTTTCGGTCCTAGATCTCGAAAGTGATTCGAAGACGATAATTCATATTTTCAGTAGCCATGAAAGCACAAATGCCCGTTGACATGAATGATCAATAGTCCCTATGTAACTGTGCTGATCGCCATGCTGCTTGCCTAGGCTGGTCATGCAGCGTGTGCTGATGGGTACCTCACGTCATCTATTGCTGCTATGGGCTCGCCCATGCCACGTTTGCTACGAATATAGCGAATCACGGCGGCTACGATCTCCACAAAACCATGTGCACGTGAAGCTATGTGGCGTTGCCCTTTATCATGATATCGTAATCATAGACGCATGCCAACTCAATAATCCCGCATTTAAAATGGTCCGAGCACGACGACAATCCTTCCCCCGCTTTCTCATCATGTCGTGCCGGCCTATTGCCAATGTAGATATGCCTGACCCATGGGTCTATTCGTGGAACGGGATTTTCTATCTCACTTTCACGTTGGGTAATCGTATTGAGATTTGGGCCTCGAACAATATCGAGGACTTTAACCAGCCCCAGAAGAGCCTGGTGTGGAAGCCAGATGGCTCTGGCTGGGCTCCCGGTATTTGGGCGCCAGAGCTTCATAACATCAATGGAGTTTGGTACATTTACTTTAGTGGGGAAAAGCCCGGTCAGGGCCCTGCTTCGCACCGCACCTTGATCCTACGGTCGCAGTCACAGGACCCCATGGACCCGAGCGGCTGGCAGTTTGTGGGTCCGCTTCAGGGTGTGCCAGATCACTGGGCGATTGACGCGACAGTATTCTTTATTCGTAACAACCTGTACTGCTGCTACTCTGGCTGGCCAGTGGGTGACAACTCGGACACGGAGCAGGACCTATTCTTGGTCCAACTGGCTTCGCCGGAGCAGGCTATGCCAGAAACCCTCGTAACAATTTCCAAACCCACGTACAAATGGGAGCGCCCCGATGGTGGTAAGCGCGGTATCAACGAGGGTCCCTCATATGTCGAATTCAACAATGTCCGCGGTATCGTGTACAGTGCCCACGGTAGCTGGACGTGCGACTACAAGCTCGGTCTTTTGCTGCTCACGGGCGAAAACCCCTTGGATCCTAAGTCATGGACAAAGCGTGACTCGCCTTTGCTCTCCAGTGATCGCAGCAAAGGCGGTCCCTATGGTCCTGGACACGCCTCGTTCGTCCCTACCAATGATGGTCGTGTCATGTGCATGTTCCACTGTACGTTTAATGTGGACGATGGTTGGGACAACCGCAAAGCACGTGTAATGTGTCTGGATGCCAAGGACTTTAGCCCTTCGGCCAGCTGCTGCTGCTGCGCTACAGGCGAAACGCCCGGTGACCGCCCCGGTGGATTCCTCGGAAAAATCATCAACGCCATCAAGAAGTAAATACCTGCATTAATATAGAGCAATAATTCTCCTACAGCGTAAAAACCTGATGCATCAGGCCTGAGATAGTATGAGATGGCGTGCAGATATGGATTTAGAGTCGGAGAGTGAAGGGCGACGTGAAGATAAAGCACATGTTCATAAATACTACGTACATAATGGCGTGCCCTTTAGGCGATCGGCACGTATATAGTTTGATAGCAATAACACGACATCAAGATGTGGGCGTTCAGCTTCATCTCAACTGAAAGGATAGAAGGTAAACGCATGATGTGTCAAAAGTTGATCCATGAATACCAGCTTCATGAAGTTTTATACCGAAGCCTAAGCGCTAGGAGCAAAGCCCATACGATTGCGACCCATGTCAAATACAACTGACACGCCCTGCATGAAAGCATCACCCAAGACCCAAGCGTGCATAGGCAAACCCCGCTGTCCCATGATGCTGAGAACGCAACGGCCAAAGGAGGTGCCGTATGAAGCCTGCTGCTTGTCAAGCTTGTACTTTTTGCCGTTGATCTCAAAATCGACTGTCGGTGGGCGTGAGCAATCAAAGGTGGCTTGAAGAGAATCGAGGTTATAGTGTGGGGTGACACCCGGCAACTTCGAAATGACCTCAAGTACCTGATCCATAGGACCGATAATAAGAGTAGTGCCAGAGTCAATGACAAACTTGGTTTTCACACCTTGCACGGAACCATCGGTGATCCAGAAACCGTCGTCAGGGTTCACATTAACATAGTCGATTTTGTCTTTCACCTTGGAGTGGTCGACACCCCCAAGGTGCAAGGTAGAACCGGTGCCAGGCTTCAACGTAAACTGGAAAACAGGCTCAGCCACGGCCTTTTGGTGCATAAGAGCCACAAAGATCGGGTCATACTTCTTCGGAAAGGCCTGGATAGAAGGGAAGCTCAGACCAGCAATACCAACGCTTTCGCCGTCATCGGAAAATTTGGACCTCGAGAGACCAATAGCCACATTCTTGGCTTTCAAACCGCCAAAGACCATATCGTCCGTGTAAATGGCACCAACAGCACGAGTGTTATCGGCATACGAAGTCTCAAACTCGTCGGACGTCTTTTTGGAGGAGGATGATTTGCGCGGTTCATAGGCACCAGGATTGACAAGCGTGTCAGCAGAACCGGTGTCAAAATCAATTTTGAGCTTCGAGTTGCCAAACTGGATCTCACCAGCCCAAAGAAGTTCGCTGCGGATATCAGTGAGACCAACCTCACCCTCGCCACGCTTGCTTAGGGCTTCGACAAGCGCATTGAGAAGGGGGTGGTCCTTGCCCATGTTATCCTTGAACTTCTTCATCAAAAAATTGTACTTGTGACTAAGCTGTTTAGCATGGTTCGCTACAGCCTTGAAGTTCACCGTGTTGTCGTCATTAAGGAGAAAGTTACGTCGCTCCAAATGAACTGTCAAGCCTGTGGGCGAGCTCGCCAGAACAACATGGGCCGCAGCAACGAGGCCAAGGGCAAGGCGAAGGAAGAGCCGCATCAGTCTTGAGGGAGGTGCAAAGTGCCCGAGTAGCCGACGTCCGTCACAAGGACGATTTTATAGTTGCTAAGCTTGTTTTGTAAAATGCCCAAAAAAGTCACTTGCATATCAGCTCGTCTGCCAAGATAGTGTCCGGATGCATTGATACATCGGCAAGGCGCCCCATGTGTCGTGGAGCGTCCAATAAAAAAGCGGAAACATTTCTGACATAAGTGAACCACTTGCATGACGGTCGCATGCACTTGGTATGTACATCAGGGTCACAGATGTGACCTCCACTTGATACATCAGTGACCCCCGCTGCAGCTTCACATGGACCCAACAGCCAAGACGCCTGAATCCATCAAAGTTGTGTTTCTGGGTCCATTGGGTACCTATTCTCATCAGGCGGTGCTAAAATTCTCCGGTAAGGGTACCTTCCAGCTTGTGCCTCAAGCATCTATCCGAGAGGTAGTGTTACACGGCGCACAGGATGCACGCTTAGGCCACACTGTGGTGGTGATTTTGCCTATTGAAAATAGCACCCAAGGGATTGTGCATGAGGCACTGGAAAGCCTGACTAACTCCCATCTTTTTTCCCAACACGGTCTAAGGATTGTCGATGAAATTGATTTGACCGTGGCGCATGCCTTGATTGTAAAGTCGATCATACCCAATTCTTTCGAGTCGATCAAGGAAGTTCACAGTCACGAACAAGCCTTGGGTCAGTGTGAGAAATTTTTGAACAAATATCTGCCTCATGCATTGCGGATTCCTTCACACTCAACGGCTGAGGCTGTAGCTAAACTGAACCAAAGCCCTCCTGGTAGAGTGGCTGCCATTGCCTCTGAACTGTGTGCCGAAATGTTCGGCATGCCAGTTCTAGCGAAAAGCATCCAGATGACCCAATGTATGTCCATGGATCATGATATTGACGTACAGCCAACTTTACTCGATTCCTTGTATGCACAAATAACTTGGAGGATGAACGCGTAGCTCGTATACTTGAGCTGAACCGCGCCGCACTCTCGTTTCCCAAGAACCCGATACACGCAGCTTATCGCTTGAAAACATCCACGTTGGATGTCGGTGCTCAGATTGCCTCTTTTACTGATTCGTTGCGACGTAATGTTCCAGCGCCATGGTCATTGTATGGCGAAGTCTACGTATGCGAGCCTGAGGGACATGAAACTTCGGACCGGTGGTTCTTGTTTGAGATGCATGCCACGCCTCATGAGGCAAAGACATATCCTGCAGAGTCTGATGTTCCCACGCAGGCAATACACAGCGCACTAGGGCTTTCTGAAGATGCTACGCTAGAATGTCTGGGTGTCTGGCAAATGCCATCCGTCGCACCTTGAATGCATGTATTTATAATGAGCTGAACTGAAATGATGGGATGTCGGGGAGAAAGAGTTGTCATAGATGAGAAACATGAGAATCAGGACTCTACGACCGTCTACTTAGATCCGCTGTAGCTGCAAGGTTAGCCACCAGATCGTCAAAAGGCTGCACGCGAACGCACTCAGCTAGAGCTAATAACTTCTGGCCCTCTTGTGCGCCCTTGGGTCTCGAATCCAGGACACTCAGGGGTGATGGGCACATGCCAACTCGTCTTTGTGCAAACGTGCAGATCTTGCATACGTACCAAGTACTTGGCTGATATGGAACGGCGAGGGTCTCAACTGATGTTGCCCACATGCACGAAGATCGCCATCGAGCATCAGGTCGGCGGAACGAGGAAAAAAATGTGCGCGGCACGCGCTGTGGTCACGTGATACGTGGGTCATGGCGCCAGGGCTCGCATGAAGATGCTTGGCCTGATACGAGATATGGCGGCACAGGTGTCGACGGAGCAAGGCTATGATGCATCGTTACAAGGTCACGACGAGGAGCAGATCCGTCTTATGGAGGAGCGATGCATTGTGACGGATAGAGAGGACCACATGATCCGAGATGGAAGTAAGAAGGAGTGTCACCTCATGACCAACATCAACCAGGGTTTGCTGCACCGCGCGTTTTCAGTGTTTCTGTTTGATCCCCTGAGCGGAAAGCTGCTATTGCAAAAGAGGGCCTCGGAAAAAATTACATTTCCAGACATGTGGACGAACACATGCTGCTCGCATCCGTTGGCGATCCAGTCGGAGCTGCATGGCTCGGAAGGAGCTAAGAATGCCGCACAGCGCAAACTCGAGCATGAATTGGGTATTTCTGCGTCACAAGTGCCAACTGATGCGTTTCAGTTCTTGACGCGTATTCATTACTTGGCCCCGAGCGACGGACTCTGGGGGGAACATGAAAGTACGTGGCAATAACACTAACATACAGTCGATTACATCCTCTTCGTTACCGCCACCGTGGATGTGCATGTGAATCAGAATGAAGTGGGTGACACTCGGTGGGTCTCGATCGAAGAGCTAAAGAGTCTGATGAACGAGCTCGATCCTCAGGCGTTCACGCCGTGGTTCAAGCTGATTGTGAACGCCTTTTTGTTTCCTTGGTGGCAGGAGTTGATGGAGTGCAAGAATCCGTCGACGGGCTGTTTGGACGCCAAGCTTCTTGCACATCGCGAAGACGACAAGATCCATCGTCTGTAGACCCAATATACCTATTCTTCCTCTGTCAGCTAGTGGTCTTCTGAGGCAGCTGTGTTGTGCTCCTGTAGCCAAGCCTGCTGTGAGTGCGTGAAACGTACATCCGTCTCCCAAATAGGCCGCCGCGTGTCGTTAGGGAGGATCTTTTGTGCCTTGGCCACGTTGACTGTAATGACATTCTGGGGTCAGCACGACTTTACATACACCATGCACTTCGTTGAGATTCATGTTGTCGATAGCGTCGTCCGCGTCATCTTCTTCTGTGAATGTAATAAAGGCATATCCGCGGTGCTTGGTGGCTACGAGTGAGCATGGACGCACGTACCGTGATCCGTCTCCTTTGGGAGCTGTATGTCACTAATGTCGCCGAACGTGCTGAACAGCGCGAGAAGAGACGCTTCGGTCACTTGTGCGTCGAGGCCGCCTGCGTAAGTGTTGCCATGACGTACCCACATACAGCGTCTTGGGCATCGTGGTGGGACAGGATGTGGAGACGCGCAAATGGGCGTTTTTCTGCATGGACCTGGCGGCTTGGGACGACAGCGTCGATGTGGTGCGGCTGGGGTCTGACGCGCGGGAAGAGTACTCGTCTGCACCAGGCACGCTGGCTGTGATTGCCAGCGATCCCATTCCTGCTGGCCATGTCATAGCGCGCATCCCCTGCAAGGCGCTGCTCTGTGCTCGCCACAGTGCGCTGTCACATCACCCGGCCTTTCAAAATGTCCAAGCCTCGCTCACGCCTGTCCTATCCCTCACATTCTGCGTCTTGTATGAGGCGGAGCTGGGGGACGCGTCAAAATTCGCTAGCTATTTAGCACTTTTTCCGGACGTGCATCTGCCGCTCGCATGGGATCCGTCGTCGGATGAGGCGACATGGCTACGGGGGACGGAGGCGTCACGTATATTGCGGCGCCAAGAACATGCGTGGTCAGCCGGCTACAAGTACATCGGCACTAGCTGCTCAGAGTTGCGGCATGTATGGCACACTATAGGCGAGCGGATCATGCTCGAGGCACTTGGTGCGCGCGTTTCATGGGCCGCGTTTATGCGTGCATTTTCGTGGGTATCGAGTCGTGCGTTCGTGGTGGATCTATACCATGGCCTCTCTATGGTACCATTTGCTGACTTATTGAACCATGGCGCACCCAATAATGCACAGATTGAGTCGGATGTGGACGCGTATTCAGCTGAGATGGGTGGCACCGTCGATGTCCGCGCGATAGATTCGATCGATCCAGGTGAGGAGGTACTCAATTCTTATGGAGAACTTGGCAATGCTGAATTGCTGTGCCAGTATGGGTTTGTGCTCGATACCAAGAGCGGCTGGGAACGCTGCAGCTGGGACGTGCGTGTCCCCGAGGAATGCACGCAATTATGTGCGTGTCTTGAATGCGATGCGCCGTCGATGCGCCATGTCACTGAGCCCCAGCAGCCGGCAGATGCTCAGCGCGCTTCAGGCGACGATGGCCTGCCTCCCGCGTACGTCGATGCTGCGGGTGGCGTGTATGACTTTGCGCCCGTATCACACACCAACCGGCATGATCGCCAGTGTCCTATCTTTATTGATGCCTCTGGTCGTGCTAGCTGGGTCCTATGGCGCCTGGCCCTGGGGCTGTGCTCTGAGCACGTCTACGGCTACGAGGCGGCGTCCGCCGACACGTCCCTTCTTCCTTCCCACGTTCGCGCGGCGTGCCAACGCATCACTCGCTTGTGCCATGCACGCCTATCCACCATGTACATCCAGCGTTGCAAAGACGCGCTCCCCTCTACGTCATCGTCATCGACCCTGCACTGGGCCGTCCAACATGCCTGGCAAGATTGGCACCTACTTCGTGCGTGCCTGGAGCGCTATGCCACGTGACTTTTTTTTCTGGTGGATCGAGCCGTGGACGTGGCGCGTTGGTATGCTACGTGGGGCTGTCAAGCCCCTTGTACGACAGTTTGCTCGCTCTCACTTTACGCTCCGACTGCCAGCCTATATGCATGCTCGAGAAAAGTATGGCGACTGGTCGCGCAATCAGCTGCTGCGGCGCATAGCCCAGCTGGAAGGACGCGCCGAATCTTTGGGGGTGGATGTGCCGCCACCTGAGTCGAGCCCGTCAGCGTCAGATGCGCCGCCCTCCTCCAAAAAGCCGCCGAGACCCTATGATGTGTCCGCACAGCCGTGCAGGAAGGTGGCGCTGCGATTCTGCTACGATGGTGGCTCGTACTCTGGCCTGGCTGCGCAGGTGGGCCAAATGACGCCTCTTCCCACGGTCGAAGAAACGATCTGGGAAGCCCTGTGCACGGCCCGTCTCGTTGATGCTACCAAGAGCATGGAGGAAGCGGATTGGAGTCGGTGTGGTCGTACGGATGCAGGTGTGAGTGCGGCGGGCCAGGTCGTCGCGCTGTGGATTCGCAGCCGGTGTGTGGACGAGCGTCCATGGCGGTACAAGACGGGCGATGAGCCGATCGTTCTAACCGATGCAAGCGAGGAGGAGCTGCCGTATGTCGCGACGCTGAATCGTCTGCTTCCTCCGACGATCCGGATCCAAGCGTGGTCGCCGGTGCGCCCGTCTTTTTCAGCGCGCTTTGATTGCGTCTACCGCCACTACAAGTACTTTTTCACGCTCGGCGCCCCGCACACGCTGACGTGGCAGCCGGAATCACCGTCGCAGTTTGTGGGCCGCCTTGACATTGAGCGCATGCGTGATGCTGCCGCGCGTCTCGTGGGTGAGCATGATTTCCGCAACATGTGCAAGGTGGATGCCTCCAAGCAAATCACCAATTTCCGGCGCCGCATTGATGGTGCCACCATCGACTATGTCTCTCATGGCTGGTCCGACAGCGAGATACCTGAGCCTATACCCTACCGCACGGATGAGCCCATCTACGTATTGAATTTGCGCGGATCGGCCTTTTTGTACCACCAAGTCCGGCACATCATGGCTGTGTTGTTCCTGGTGGGTGCGCGTTTAGAGGAGCCATCGATCATCGATGAGCTCGTGAACGTGGAAACGGGCGCAGCGGCGGCTGATCGCGTCCACGCGCGGCAGTGGCTCACGAGTGTCGAGCAGGAAGACGCCGCTACGCCGGACAAGATGCGCATGGCGTCGCTTGCCATGCCGCACGACGACATGCCCACGGTCGAGACGAGGCCTACCTACGAAATGGCGGCCGATCGCCCCCTGATGCTGTGGGATTGTGGCTTCCGCCCTGAGCAGGTATCGTGGCGCGCCAGTACCTATGCAGGCCCGTTGCCTGCGTCGGCGACGTGCATGGATTATACGCCCAGTGTTCGTGCACTGAGTCAATTGCATGCGCTCTGGACCCGCGAGGCCATTCATACCGAACTGACGCGGCACCTTGTCCTGGCCAGCAGCACAGGGCACGGCACGCAGCTGCCTGCGAGCACATCATTTGCCCGCGCTCGCACGCCGCTGGTACCTGCATCCGCGGACATGAACGAGGCTACGGGTCGCGCGCATCTCGTGCCGCTCGGCAACGGCGTCGTCCGTCCCACGACGCGGTACAAGCCGCTCCTCTCTCGACCTCGCGACGTCTCCGCCGAGGCCAAAAACCAAAAATGGCGCGAAGGCAAAGGCCGTCGTCGAGCGGAGCGACGTGCGCCTCATAGCGATCCTATCTGATAGTGCTGAGTCAGCGAATGTCGTCACGGGCGCCGCGTGTCGTCCAGCGGATGTCGCCCGCCGACCTGTGGCGTTTCGACGTGCGCACGCTTCATGACGGAGAGCAAGGCTTCTGCCGCGCCTGGCGTGCGGCCAGGGCGCAAGCGCATGACGTTTACAGATCGTGCGCTCGCATCCATCGCGGGCTCCGTGTCGACGTCGTTCCTCATGACGCCGCTGGATGTGATCAAGACGCGATTGCAAACGCAGGCGCAAGATGTGCGCCCCGTCTCCAGCGACGTAGGTCTCGCGAAAGGACCGCCATGCCCTGTGCATGGCACGATACCCCATGCATCAGTGCAGGTCCCCACTACGCTGAGGTGGCTTCGACCGTCTCCGCCGCTTCCGGTGCCCTTGGCCATGCAGACACCCGCCATGTGTATATATCCAGACAAGTGCAGTGTGGCAAAGCTGTGCGAGACGGAGGTCGTGATGCGCGAGGGGCGTCTGACGGGTGTGTGGGACGGCATGGCCAAGATGGTGCGTGTGGAAGGCTGGCGGAGTCTGTGGCGTGGCTTGCTGCCGACGCTGGCGATGACCATTCCTTCGCAGGTGACCTACATGTCGTTCTACGATGTTTTCCGCAAGTCGATCCTGTCGATCGAGGCGCCCGTGCCGAACTGGCGCGAGTCCCTGACGCGCTCGTCGCCCGTGCCAGACTTTCCCTGTGACATGCCCTGTGAGCACGACGATGCGTTCCAGGACACGGTGCCGGTGACGCAGGCGCGTGTTCCGCTGCTGGTGGCCTCGCTCGTGAGTGGTGCAGGTGCGCGTTCGATCTCTGCGACGCTCGTCACGCCGTTGGAGCTCTTGCGCACACGACTGCAGGCGTCGCATGGGCCCTCGTCGTTCCAGTCTGTGATCCAGCCGCTGTGCCGCGAAGTGCAACAGCACGGCCTTCGCGTGCTGTGGCGCGGTCTGTCTGCGACGCTGTGGCGGGACGTCCCATTTTCGGCGATCTACTTCGCCGGATACGAGGGCGGCAAGGTGCTCTTCACAGGGGCAGGCTTTGGTGAGAGTCCTTCGTCGACGTTCTGGCACGAGTTTGGCGTGTCGTTCACGGTCGCTGCGACGAGCGGGTGCGTCGCTGCTGTCGCGACGCATCCCTTTGACCTCGTCAAAACGCGTTTGCAGGCCGAGCACGAGAACCGGCACGCCCGCGTCTCGTCGCGCTCGCTGTTCCACACGCTCTGCCGCATGTTCGCGGCCGAAGGCGTGCCCGGCCTCTTCCGCGGCCTGTCGCCGCGCCTGGCCAAGGTGGCGCCCGCTTGTGGCATCATGATGGGCGCGTTTGAGGCGGCGAGTCGGCTCCTTTCGCATGCACGGCACGATACCCACTAGAGACCTAGGAACAGCATGATCACGTAGCCCAGCGTGGCGATAATCAGCGTAGCTAGAATGCTAGCTGGAATGCCGACGCGCAAGAACGTCCTGACCGACACGTAGTGGTGCCCGACCTCGTCCTCCAAGTTGATGGCCGTCATGTTCGGGAAGCCCGACACGGGCAGACCCATGGCGGCGCTGGACGTGAGCGTCGTGGCCATGATCAGCAAGCGTGGGTGTGGGTCTGCGAGGTTCGCGCCCATCTGCGCGGCGATCGGCACGAGCAATACGGCGGCGATCGTGTGCGAAATAAAGGTCGCGACGACCAGGCCGACAGCCACCAATATGAGCATGATGCCCCAGAGCGGGAGGCCATTCACCCTGTCCTGCACAAACGCATCGAGGCTCTTAAGCAGGCCGCTCGACGCCACAGCCTTTCCGAGCGCAATGCCGCCCATCGCCAGGAACACGATCGTCCACAGAAAGTTGTTAAAGTCTTCCTTGGTGAGAATGCCCGTGCCGAAGAAGAGCACGAGGGGAATCAACGCCGTCACGGCCATGTCACCGACCATGGCCTGGATCTGGTTCTGGAAACACCAAAGCACGATCGTCCCGACACACACGCCGGAAATAAACCACTGCTTGAGCGTGAACGTATGGTCCGACTCGGGTATGCGCTTGATGTGCACGCCGGATCCGGTGCCAAAGCTCCACAGCAGCAGCAGCCACAGCGCCAGCAGCGATACGCCACTGACCGGGATCGTGATGCCGAACCACTGGACCCAGCCCAGCGGCTTGTCCATGTACTGCAGCGCAATCAGGTTCTGCGGCGACGCAATCGGCGACGTCTGTCCGCCGATATTCGACGCCAGCGCAATGCCTGTCTCTTATACACATCTGACGCTGCCGACGACTCCTTACGTGTAGA
>OJLB01000485.1_pt1 | contig 17467 bp, 17 predicted proteins | sample 1596861 | NCBI WGS metagenome assembly OJLB01 (sample SAMEA3904681, study PRJEB24821) | metagenome | biome: Builtin; feature: hospital; material: surface | place: USA | collected 2013-06-06
AGGGGTTTTTGCGGTGGTCGGTCATGGTTTTGGATTGGGGATGTTCGAGTGCGCCATTGCCGCCTTCCTGATAGGCTGTTACCCAACGCAGCAGGTGGGTTCGTGAGATGCCGTAGTGGTCTGCGCTACGCTGTTGGCTGCGGATGTGCAGGTAGTGGGGGTGTGACCTAGTATTTGAAGTGTAATGTATATTTGGTCATAAAAAACTGCACCTTGGTAGTTGGGGGGGGTGTGTCCAACTTTTGGGGTGCAGTTTTGGGTCAGATGACACTTTCTTTATCTTGCTTGCTCCATGGAAGTTATTAATGCCTCAAAATTCTGCATCAGAGTTGCCTTATCCAACCAGCCCGCCAGCGTAAACAGATTCAGTAAAATTCCTGAGATTACGACAAACCAGCAGAAGGATAAAAAATAGCCTTTAAATACTGCCCAAACTTTGACCTGTCCTATTCTCATCAAGCCGACAGCCTGCGCCCAAAATGCCCAGGTCTTCCAAACCATCAGAAGCGGTGCATTTTGCGGCATATAAAATACCAACAGAGTAGGAATCATCAAAGCCTCCGATGCCAAGATGAATCCCCATAAAGGCAGGCGCGGCGCGCCGTTTCTACTCAAAACATAACGCATCACACGGCTCAAAATCAGCCACCTTATGACGGTAACCAACACGGCAAAGATGACAGCGGCAGTGCTGACGCCGAGCAAGAGCGACATATCTGCCGCATTGATCATGCTCAACAGCAGCAAAATCGCCAAAATAACGGGCAGTGTATAGAAATAATCAGCAGGATTTTTATAGCGCAGACGCAGAATATCCCACATATCGATAAGAAAAGAATAAAGCATTGAATGACGAGTGGTTCGATAAAAAATAGAAGGCTGGATTTTAGCTGAAAATATACGGTCTGATAAATACAGACGATGGGATATAAATTGTCGCCACCTGCGAATATCCGCTAGAATACGCGCTTTATGGAAGGTCGTCTGAAAAGGATTCAATATGGCAAAAGCAAAAGGCGGTTTGGGCCGCGGTTTAGATTCCCTGATTTCCAACGGCGTGGACAACAGCAGTAGCGACCGCCTGACTACCGTCGCCATCAACGACATCCAGCCCGGCCGCTATCAGGCGCGGGTTCAGATGGACGACGAAGCCTTGCAGGAGCTGGCGGATTCGATTAAAGCGCAAGGCGTTATCCAGCCGGTCATCGTGCGCGAACACGGCCTTTCTCAATACGAACTGATCGCCGGCGAACGCCGCTGGCGCGCATCCCAGCTCGCCGGACTGACCGAGATTCCGGTCGTCATCAAAACCATCAGCGACGAAACTGCGCTGGCAATGGGTTTGATTGAAAACCTGCAACGCGAAAACTTAAACCCGATTGAAGAAGCGCAAGGTTTGAAACGCCTTGCCGACGAGTTCGGGCTGACTCACGAAACCATCGCCAAGGCAGTCGGCAAAAGCCGCAGCGCGATTTCCAACAGCCTGCGCCTGTTAAGCCTGCCCGAGCCTGTTCAAGATATGCTCTACCATCGCCATCTTGAGATGGGACATGCCCGCGCCCTGCTGACTCTGCCTGTGGTCGAGCAGCTCGAATTGGCGCAAAAAGCGGTGAAAAACGGTTGGTCGGTACGCGAAGTCGAACGCCGCAGTCAAGTCGCCCATCAGGCAAAACAGGAAATCAAAAAAACCATCAGCCCCGATATACGTCGTCTGAATGACGTGTTGACCGAAAGACTGGGCGTTAACGCGGAAGTCAAAACCACCAATAACAAAAAAGGCAAAATCGTCCTCCACTTCGATACGCCGGAAACATTTGAGTATCTGCTGAAACAGTTGGGCATTGATTATCAGATGTAAATTAGGTTGTGCAGAAAATTTAGAATTAAGGTCATCTGAAAACTTATTCTCCAGTTTTCAGATGATTTTTTTATTGAAATAAAATTACTGGGCAATGGCTGTAATTTAATGTAATTTGTGATATGATTGAAAATTGTAGCGTATAAGTTAGGAATGTTGTAGGAGTTATTATTTCACAAAGATTAACTATCCCTTGACGTGTATAGGCTTCTTCATTATATTCTAGTATCGCTGCTTGACCATTTCATTGTAGCTTCTAATTTGCATGAATCAGATTTTAGTTTATCAAGTTGTTGTTTTATTAATTATTTCTGCATTAAGTGCTGTTTTTGCAGGTGTAAATGGATTTTGGTCTTCTGTCGTAGGTGGAGTTTGTTATTTAGTCCCGTCTTCTATTGCAGTTTTACTTTTAAAACTTTCCAAGTGTAACCCTTTGTATCATGGTAAAGCGTTCATTACTGGGGAAGTTTTAAAAGTAGTGCTGTCGCTGGTGATGATGCTTGCCGTATTCATGGTTTGGCATCAGTCTTTAATATTCTTTCCGTTCTTGTTCGGATTGCTCGGTGTCAGTCATTTGGTTTTTTTAGTATTGTTGAGAGTAAAGCATTATGGCAGGTGAAACAATGACCGCTGCCGACTACATCAAGCACCATTTACAAAGCTTGACCAGTCTGTCGGATGTTGCCCAAGGCCAAGGCCTGAAAAATATTGCCGATTTTTCGTTTATCAATCTTGATGCGATTTTCTTTGCTGTTTTGTTGGGTGTATTAGGAAGCTTCCTGCTTTGGCGTGGTGCTAAGAAGGCAACGGCGGGCGTGCCGGGGCGTTTTCAGGCTGCCGTAGAGATTTTGTTCGAGTTTGTGGATAATATGTGTAAAAGCATTATCCACAACGAACAATCTCGAAAAGCCATCGCACCGTTAGGATTGACTCTGTTCGTATGGATTTTTCTAATGAATGCTATGGATATGCTGCCGGTGGATTTGTTGCCCTGGTTGTGGCAAAACGCTACCGGTAACCATCATGCATTGTTACGTATTGTGCCGACCGCGGATTTGAATACTACGTTGGCGTTAGCTATTGGAGTCTTATTAATTTGTATTTATTACAATATCAAAATCAAAGGTGTTCGTGGTTGGATTCATGAGTTGTTCAGTGCTCCGTTCGGCGCCAAACTTGCTCCTGCCAACTTTCTTTTGAATCTGGTCGAATTCCTCTCTAAAACAGTTTCTCACGGTATGCGATTGTTCGGTAATATGTATGCTGGTGAACTTGTATTCCTTTTGATTGCTTTGCTGGGTGGTGCTTGGGCGACATCTGGAAGCGTTGAAGTGCTGGATCCGATTCTGTTTGGTTTTCACATTCTTGCCGGATTGGCATGGGCGATTTTCCATATTTTGGTGATTACCCTGCAGGCATTTATCTTTATGGCCTTGGCGTTTGTCTATATTGGACAAGCTCATGATGCCCACTAAATTTTCTAGGTAGTTTTATCTTTATTTGTGGTTTAACCTTTGTTTTCTTAAGGAGTTTAAAATGGGTTTGATTGCTATTGCATGTGGTTTGATCGTTGCATTGGGTGCATTGGGTGCCTCCATCGGTATCGCAATGGTAGGTTCTAAGTATTTGGAATCTTCTGCGCGCCAGCCTGAATTGATTGGTCCACTGCAAACTAAATTGTTCCTGATTGCTGGCCTGATTGATGCTGCATTCCTGATCGGTGTGGCTATCGCGCTGTTGTTCGCCTTCGTTAACCCGTTTGCAGGTGCATAATCAAACGGTGTGATCCGTCTAGGTACAGACTTTGGTCTGTTTGATTAACACTAGTACGAAGGTTAACTAACGTGAATATTAATGCAACCTTATTCGCTCAAATCATCGTCTTTTTCGGTTTGGTTTGGTTTACCATGAAATTTGTGTGGCCGCCAATCGCAAAAGCACTGGATGAGCGTGCCGCAAAAATTGCCGAAGGCTTGGCTGCAGCCGAGCGCGGTAAGAGCGATTTTGAACAGGCAGAGAAGAAAGTTGCAGAACTCTTGGCTGAAGGGCGTAACCAAGTTTCCGAAATGGTAGCTAACGCCGAAAAACGTGCCGCCAAAATCGTAGAAGAAGCGAAAGAACAAGCTTCTGTCGAGGCGGTGCGGATTACAGCACAAGCTAAAGCCGATGCGCAGCAAGAAATGAATCGTGCACGCGAAGTTTTGCGTGAACAAGTTGCTGCGTTGGCGGTTAAAGGTGCCGAGTCTATTTTGCGCAGTGAAGTGGATACTTCCAAACATGCGCAGTTGCTCAGTGCTTTAAAACAGGAGCTGTAATCTTATGGCTGAGTTCGCAACGATTGCCAGACCTTATGCGAAAGCATTATTCAATCTGGCGCAGGAAAAAAACCAAATTGAGTCTTGGTTGGTCGGACTGGAAGAATTAGCCGTGGTTGTTCAAAATGAGAAAGTCATTTCTTTGATTGAGCGACCTGAAACAAATACTTCTGAAAAGGTAAATGTGCTTGCAGAACTCGTTGAGTTAAAAAGTGATGAATTGAGAAATTTCATTACTGTTCTGGCAGAGCAAAAACGTTTGCCCGTATTGCCTGAAGTCTATGCTCAATATCAAGCTTTAACCTTGTCATTCAATCATACTAAGTCCGCTGTAATTTACAGCGCTTATCCATTGACTGAAGATCAACTGGCTGAGTTGGCTGAAATATTGAAAAAACGCTTTGACAGTAAGTTGCAAATTACAACTGAAGTTGCGCCTGAGTTAATTGGCGGTGTCAAAGTTGAAGTGGGTGACCAGGTCTTGGATTTGTCGGTGCAGGGTAAATTGAATGCTCTGTATGCGACTATGACAAATTAGGAGAGTTTTCATGCAGCTTAATCCTGCTGAAATTAGCGATTTGATTAAAGCTAAAATTGAAAATCTGTCTGGAAATACAGAAGTGCGTACCCGTGGTACCGTTATTTCTGTAACAGACGGTATTGTTCGTATTCATGGCTTGTCAGACGCAATGCAAGGTGAGATGCTCGAATTCCCGGGTAACACTTTCGGTTTGGCGATGAATTTGGAGCGTGACTCCGTCGGCGCTGTAGTGTTAGGTGAATACGAACATATTAAAGAAGGCGACACAGTTACTTGTACCGGTCGTATTTTGGAAGTACCTGTCGGTCGTGAATTGGTTGGTCGCGTTGTAGATGCACTGGGTCGTCCGATTGATGGCAAAGGTCCGATCAACACATCTTCTACTGCACCCATTGAAAAAATTGCACCAGGTGTGATTGCCCGTAAATCGGTTGACCAGCCTATGCAAACTGGTCTGAAGGCCATCGACTCAATGGTTCCGATTGGTCGCGGTCAACGTGAGCTGATCATTGGTGACCGTCAAACAGGTAAAACAGCCGTAGCATTAGATGCTATTGTTAACCAAAAAGGTACAGGCGTTATCTGTATTTATGTTGCAATCGGTCAAAAAGCATCTTCTATTGCTAACGTAGTACGCAAATTGGAAGAGCATGGTGCAATGGAGCACACGATTGTGGTTGCTGCGACCGCTTCTGAAGCTGCCGCTCTGCAATATATTGCACCTTATGCAGGTTGTACTATGGGCGAGTTTTTCCGCGACCGCGGTGAAGACGCATTGATTGTATATGATGATTTGTCCAAACAAGCTGTTGCTTACCGTCAAATTTCCCTGTTGCTGCGCCGTCCTCCTGGTCGCGAAGCATATCCTGGCGACGTTTTTTATCTGCACTCCCGCTTGCTGGAACGTGCTGCCCGTGTAAATGAACACGAAGTTGAAAAACTGACTAATGGCGAAGTGAAAGGCAAAACAGGTTCTTTGACTGCATTGCCTATTATCGAAACGCAAGCCGGTGACGTATCTGCGTTCGTACCGACAAACGTGATTTCGATTACCGACGGTCAAATTTTCTTGGAAACCGACTTGTTTAACGCTGGTATCCGTCCCGCGATTAATGCCGGTATTTCCGTATCACGTGTAGGCGGTGCGGCACAAACCAAAGTAATTAAAAAACTGGGTGGCGGTATCCGTTTGGCACTCGCCCAATATCGTGAGTTGGCAGCCTTCTCGCAATTTGCTTCAGATTTGGATGAAGCTACACGCAAACAGCTGCAACACGGTGAAGTGGTTACTGAATTGATGAAACAAAAACAATTCAGCACTTTGGATACAGCCGAAATGGCTTTGACTTTGTGGGCCATCAATAATGGTTCTTACGAAGATGTACCAGTACCCAAGGCATTGGCTTTCGAAGCGGAATTTTTGAGCTTTGTACGCACTCAGCATCCTGGTGTTTTAGAAGCAATCAACGCATCAGGTGCGATGTCCGATGAAAGTGAAAAAACATTGACTGAAGCCATGAATTCTTTCAAATCTTCTTATGCTTACCAAGCCTAAGAACTGAAATGAAAGGAGTCTGAAATGGCAGTCGGAAAAGAGATTCTCACCAAAATCCGTAGTGTTCAAAATACCCAAAAGATCACTAAAGCGATGCAAATGGTGTCAACCTCTAAAATGCGGAAGACTCAGGAGCGGATGCGCTTAGCGCGTCCGTACGCCGAAAAAGTGCGGACAGTTATGAGTCATTTGGCGCGAACCCATGAAGATCACGGTATTAAATTATTGGCACCTCATCGTGAAACACGTCGGGTAGGTTTCATTTTAATCACCTCTGATAAAGGTCTTTGCGGTGGTTTGAATGCGAATGTTTTGAAGAAATTCTTAGCGCAAGTCCAAGAATACCAAGAACGAGGCATTGAAGTTGATGTCGTCTGTTTAGGTAGTAAAGGTTTGGCAGCTTGTCAAAACATCGGTTTGAACGTTATTGCCAGTGCGATTAATTTGGGTGATACCCCAAAAATGGAATTGCTGCTTGGTCCATTGACTGAAATCTTCCAACGTTACGAGAAGCATGAGTTAGATAAAATACATTTAGTATATTCGTGTTTTGTGAATACCATGCGTCAAGAACCACGGTTGGAGGTTCTGCTGCCTATCGGCGAAAATGTGATAGAAGACGAGGAGAGTTATTCTTCATTCAGTTGGGAATACCGTTATGAGCCAAGTCCTGTCGCTGTGTTGGAATATCTGGTTCGCCGCTATTTAGAGTCTGTGGTTTACCAAGCATTGAGTGACAATATGGCATCTGAGCAAGCTGCGCGTATGGTGGCAATGAAAGCGGCCACCGACAATGCAGGCAATGCCATTAAAGAGCTGCGTTTGGTATATAACAAATCGCGTCAAGCTGCGATTACCACGGAATTGTCAGAAATTGTAGCAGGTGCAGCGGCAGTTTAATGTCGTCTGAAACCTGAACAGGAAATTAGGATACGATAATGAGCCAAGGCAAAATCGTACAAATTATTGGTGCGGTAGTTGACGTGGAGTTTCCGCGCGATGCCATTCCGCATGTTTACGACGCCCTGAAATTGGATGCAAACGGCCTGACTTTGGAAGTACAACAGCTTCTGGGCGACGGCGTGGTTCGTACTATTGCAATGGGTAGTTCGGACGGTCTGAAACGCGGCATGACTGTAAGCAATACAGGTGCGCCGATTACTGTACCGGTAGGTAAAGGTACTTTGGGACGTATTGTCGATGTGTTGGGTACGCCTGTTGATGAAGCAGGTCCGATTGATACCGACAAACACCGTGCCATCCATCAGACAGCTCCGAAATTCGATGAGTTGTCCGCTACTACCGAGTTGCTGGAAACAGGCATTAAAGTGATTGACTTGCTGTGTCCGTTTGCCAAAGGCGGTAAAGTAGGTCTGTTCGGTGGTGCCGGCGTAGGTAAAACCGTAAACATGATGGAATTGATTAACAACATCGCCAAAGCACATAGCGGTCTGTCCGTGTTCGCCGGTGTGGGGGAACGTACCCGTGAAGGTAACGACTTCTACCACGAGATGAAAGATTCCAACGTATTGGACAAAGTGGCGATGGTTTACGGTCAGATGAACGAACCTCCAGGTAACCGTCTGCGTGTAGCCTTGACCGGTTTGACTATGGCCGAATACTTCCGTGATGAAAAAGACGAAAGCGGCAAAGGTCGCGACGTATTGTTCTTCGTGGACAACATTTACCGTTATACTCTGGCTGGTACAGAAGTATCCGCATTGCTCGGTCGTATGCCTTCAGCAGTAGGTTACCAACCGACATTGGCTGAAGAAATGGGTCGTCTGCAAGAGCGTATTACCTCTACCCAAACAGGCTCCATTACTTCCATCCAAGCCGTATATGTACCTGCGGATGACTTGACTGACCCGTCTCCTGCAACAACATTTGCCCACTTGGACGCTACCGTCGTATTGAGCCGTGATATTGCATCTTTGGGTATTTATCCTGCAGTTGACCCGCTTGACTCTACTTCACGCCAACTGGATCCGATGGTATTGGGTCAAGAGCACTATGACGTAGCCCGCGGCGTACAATCTACTCTGCAAAAATACAAAGAATTGCGCGATATTATCGCCATTCTGGGTATGGACGAATTGTCAGACGAAGATAAACTGACCGTAATGCGTGCGCGTAAGATCCAACGCTTCCTGTCGCAACCGTTCCACGTTGCCGAAGTATTTACCGGCTCTCCCGGCAAATATGTATCGCTGCGTGACACCATTGCCGGCTTTAAAGCTATCTTGAACGGTGAATACGACCATCTGCCTGAACAAGCTTTCTACATGGTAGGCGGTATCGAAGAAGCGGTCGAGAAAGCGAAAACCTTAAACTAAGGAGGTCGGCATGAGCGTCATGCGAGTTGAAGTGGTAAGTAGCGAGCAGAACATCTATTCAGGCGAAGCCAGTTTTGTAGTGGTTCCGACTATTCAAGGTGAGCTCGGTATTTATCCGCGACACGAGCCGATTATGAGTTTGGTACGTCCCGGAGCTTTGCGTTTGACCGTTCCCGGCGAAGCCGAAGAAGTGCTTGTTGCCGTTTCCGGCGGTGTGCTGGAAGTGCAGCCCAACCAACTTACTGTGTTGGCGGATGTTGCCGTACGCAGTTCCGAGATGGATCGCGAGCGCGCCGAAGCTGCCAAAAAAGCGGCGGAAACCGGCATTTCTCAAGCGAAAGACGATAAATCGTTGGCTGAAGCACACAAAGCCTTGGCTGCAGCGATTGCACAACTCAAAACCTTGGATTATCTTCGTTCGCACAAAAACAAATAAGCAGATTTGCTTTACAAAAAGCACGGTTGAGTACCGTGCTTTTTATTTTTTATTTTTTATTTTTTCATGATGGATGGTTTTGAGAAGAACGGAATCTGGTGTAGGAAATCGTCGCGTTGTTTACACTTTTTCTACGGCGGACAACTTTTATTTTTGCTTGAATGATTTTTAAGCAGCTATCCGCCATTATCAAGAACAAAGCGGGTTTCCCGTGTCTATCGACATTCTTGACAATGCCGGATAGCTGCTCAAACGGGTCTTCAAGCAAAAGCCGAAAGTGTAAACAACGCTGTTGATTTCCACACTTTAGGTAACGAATGCTATAGAAAAGTTTTAAATGATTCCTTTATTGCGCATAATTTTGCTTTTCTGGGTCAGCGATAAAGGTTGTTTACTGAATACGGTTTTTATAGGATAAAGCAAATCTTTTGGTAAGGATCTATCGTATTTTAAAGTGGTGTTAATGTCGTCTGAATGTATTTAAGACGACTTTTTTGTTTTTAAGGACACCTATTTGCCTATTCTAATAATGAATAAAGTTTGGCTATTTGGGAAGATTGCCATTATATCTGAAATTAAAAAACAACAAATTTTAGAGACAAAAGGTTTTTATTTTGCATAAGCGGTATTTTTATTGTAAAAAAATGCCATTTGGGTTATAATTTTAAAATACATTATCATAAATTGATGTGTAACCTATTACGAAAAAATAAATATTTTATATTGCGGATAATTGGTCATGAACTTTGATTTCATATTTGGGGATGGTGTATCAGGTATGGCGGGATATAGCCTGATACTGATTTTGGCTGCGCTTGCCAGTAAGCAAGATTCAATAAAACGGCTTATCAGTCGTTTTGCCGTTAATGTGCGTGCTCAGTGCTACTTGGATGAAAATTCATATCATGTTTTCCGCCATCTTGATATACGTATTTCAGGAACGCATGAACAAATTGATTATGTTTACGTTTCACGATTCGGTATTTTTATCGTATCGACGCCGAATTATCAAGGCCGTATTTGGGGGGATAACGGGGACGGGATGTGGACGCAGAAATTCCATAGATCCAAGATGCTTTTCCCTAATCCTTTGGCACAGAACCAACGTTATATTCAAGCATTGGTGCGGCAGCTTGATTTAAGCCCGCGCTTGTTTTATTCGGTTGTCGTATTCGCCGGAAGTTGCCAATTTCAAACCATGATGCCGGATAATGTCATTGAATCTGCTGAATTCAATGAATACATTGCTCAATACTGTGAAGTCGTTTTGAATGACGACAAGGTTGCGGAGATCAAAGAAATTTTAGAGAGCAATGAATTTGATAACGTGTTTGGTCAAAATGGTTCTCGATCACACGCTTAATGAAGTAGGCCAAAAAATTTGTAGGTAATGCAGCAGTTTTTTGAAATTATCGGTTGAACACCAAAGGTCGTCTGAAACCTGAATCGGTTTTCAGACGACCTTTTGTTTGAGCGTATCGCTATCAGCGTTTGACACCGCTGAGCCTTGCCCAGCCTTCGTCGATTTCGGCAGGTTCGATGTCGAACCATTGACTGTAAATGCCGCTGAGTTCTTCGACTTGTTCGTCCAGCAAACCGGACAATACGATGCGTCCGCCTTGTTTGGTGCGGGCGGCAAGCATTTCGCCGAGCATGCGTAGGGGATTGGCGAGGATGTTGGCGACGACGATGTCGAATTGCCCTTGCGGCAGGCCGTCGGGCAGGTAGAACTGTGCATCGACATTGTTTTGTGCGGCGTTGTCCTTACTGGCGCGGATGGCTTGTTCGTCAATATCGACGCCGACGGCAGAACCTGCGCCGAGCTTAAGGGCGGCGATGGTCAGGATGCCGGAGCCACAACCGTAGTCGAGGACGCTTTCGCCGCCTTTGAGTTGTGTGTCCAGCCACTTGAGGCAGAGGCGTGTGGTCGGGTGGCTGCCGGTACCGAAGGCGAGACCGGGGTCGAGTTGGAGGTTGACGGCGTTGCTGTTCGGTGCTTCGTGCCAAGAGGGGGTAATCCACAGGCGTTCAGAAATTTGAATGGGGTCGAACTGCGCTTGGGTCAAGCGTACCCAGTCTTGGTCGGCGAGGATTTCGCTGGTGTATGCCAAGTCTTTCAGTCCGCATTCTTGGCTGGCGGCTTGAATCATGGCTGCGGCATCGTCGTGCTCGCCAAACAGGGCGATGACTTTGCTTTGCTGCCAGATTTGTTCGGTCGGCATGCCGGGTTCGCCGAAGATGGCTTGTTCGTTTTCGGTGCCTGCGTAGGCGTCTTCGATGGCGGCGGAGAGTGCGCCGTGTTCCATCAGGGCGTCGGCGAGGCGTTCGGCGACGGCGTCGTTGACGTTGATGGTGATTTGTTGATAGGACATGGTGGGCTTTCTCGGTGGGGTCGTCTGAAATTAGGAAGTGGCGGTCAAATACGCGATTTTGGTTGTTTTCGGGATATTTCGGCTATTGGCGTAACAGTGTGCTTGAATTGTTTTTCTGCCTGAACACGGATTCTTTATTGCGCTGAAATGGTGGCGGATAGGTTGGCTCAATAATATAGCAAACATATTTAACTTTAAATACGGCATGTTATCAAATTCCGTCATTCCCACACAGGCGGGAACCCATCGCAAAACTTGAGAAACCTTGATTTGAAAAACAGTTTCTGAATTTCAAAAATGGATTCCCGCCTACGCGGTAATGATGACAATCGGTAAGTTGCGTATCGAAAATAAAGTCATTTAGCTATATTCTAGGCTTGTCAGCAATCGCTGATGTACGCCCGAAATCAGGCTTCAATCTGTCTGAAAAAAGGTCGTCTGAAAGCCATACGGTTTTTCAGACGACCTTCGACTATCCAAGCGGGACGGTTTTATTTGTCCTGTTTGACTTTACGCTCTTCCAGCCAGTGTTCCAGATAGTGGATGCTGACGCCGCCTTTTTCAAAACCGGGGTCGCTGAACAAATCGCGGTGCAGCGGGGTATTGGTTTTGATGCCGGTTACGGCAAGCTCGGCGAGGGCGACGCGCATTTTTGCCATTGCCTGCTCGCGGGTTTTGCCGATGACGCAGACTTTACCAATCAGGCTGTCGTAGTACGGCGGGATGCGGTAGCCTTGGTAAATATGGCTGTCCACGCGGATGCCGAAGCCGCCGGGCAGGTGACAGCTTTCGATCAAACCCGGACTGGGGATAAAGTTGTACGGGTCTTCGGCGTTGATGCGACACTCGAAAGCATGGCCTTCGATTTGGATGTCTTTTTGCTTGTATTGCAAAGGCAGGCCGCCGGCAATGCGGATTTGTTCCTGCACGATGTCCACGCCGGTAATCAGCTCGGTAACGGGGTGTTCGACTTGGACGCGGGTGTTCATTTCGATGAAGAAGAACTCGCCGTTTTCATACAGGAATTCAAACGTACCTGCGCCACGGTAGCCGATGCGTTTGCAGGCGTCGGTACAGGCTTTGCCGATTTTTTCGCGGGCTTTTTCGTCGATGAAGGGAGCGGGTGCTTCTTCAATGACTTTTTGGTGGCGGCGCTGCATGGAGCAATCGCGCTCGGCAAGGTAGATGGCGTTGCCGTGTTCGTCGGCGAGCACTTGGATTTCGACGTGGCGCGGGCGTTGCAGGTAGCGTTCCATATAGACCATCGGGTTGCCGAACGCCGCGCCTGCTTCGGCTTTGGTCATTTCGACGGATTTGATGAGGTCTTCTTTTTTCTCGACCACGCGCATACCGCGACCGCCGCCGCCGCCCGATGCTTTGATAATCACGGGATAACCGACTTTATCGGCAGTTTTGAGGATTTCGGCGGGATCGTCCGACAGAGCGCCGTCCGAACCGGGAACGCAAGGTACACCCGCTTCAATCATCGCGTGTTTCGCGGAAACTTTGTCGCCCATCAGGCGGATGGTTTCGGCGCGTGGGCCGATGAAGATGAAGCCGGATTGCTCGACCTGTTCGGCAAAATTGGCGTTTTCGGCAAGGAAGCCGTAGCCCGGGTGGATGGCATCCGCGCCGGTTACTTCTGCGGCGGCGATGAGGGCGGGAATATTGAGATAGCTTTGTGCGGAAGCGGCAGGGCCGATGCACACGGATTCATCGGCAAGTTTGACGTGCAGACTGTCTTTGTCGGCTTCGGAATGCACAGCGACAGTAGCGATGCCCATTTCACGGCAGGCTCGCAGGACGCGCAGCGCGATTTCGCCTCGGTTGGCGATTAATACTTTTTTCAGCATGATGACCTTTCCTGTGGTTTCAGACGACCTGTTTGTTACCTTTTGCCCAACGCATTGCGGATTTTTTCATCGGTCTTGTATTGGCTCAACGCGTACACCGCTCACTCGGACGGCCGATGGTGAAGAATACGGCGAAGGGCAGGAAGATGGCTAACAGCAGGCGCATGGTGGAAATCCTGAGTTGGAAAGCATTTCAGACGACCTCCCGCAATCTGGAAGGTCGTCTGAAAACAAATTATTCGATAATGAAGAGCGGCTCGCCAAATTCCACAGGCGTACCGTTTTCCACCAGAATTTCTTTAACCGTGCCGGATTTCTCGGCTTCGATTTCGTTCATCAACTTCATCGCTTCGATGATACACAGCGTATCGCCGGCTTTGACTTGCTGACCGACTTCGACGAAAGCCGCGGCATTCGGGCCGGGCGCGCGGTAGAACGTACCGACCATAGGCGATTTTTGCGCGTTGGACAGGTCGCGGGCGGCAGGCGCTGCGGGAGCGGGGGCTGCTGCGGCAGCAGGCGCGGCGGGTGCAGGAGCAGGCGCGGCTACATGGGCGGGCGCAGCATAAACGGAAGCCGGAGCGGCGGTGGCGCGGGTAATACGGACTTTTTCCTCGCCTTCGGTAACTTCGATTTCGGCGATACCTGATTCTTCTACTAAATCAATCAGTTTTTTTAACTTGCGCAAATCCATTTTCGTTCCTTTACGATACGGCCAAAATGTTGTGAAGCGGCCGTGTTTGTTGCGGGATATTTCAGAAAACAACCGGCCTGCGGCAACGGCGCAAACCGGACAGTATTTTGTTGCATAAAGGGGCATTCTCAGGAGCAGAAACCCCGTAAATGAATTTGACTATTTTCCCGAACTTGCCGACAAATGTCTAGCAAAATCTCGAAAAAAGGCGGTTTTTGAACGAAACGGGCAGATTCGGAGATTTCGTCAAAATGTACGTTTTCCTGACGAGTGTTTATTCTAATTTATTGGTTTATGAAGGGAAAAAGGTCGTCTGAAAATTCAGGCCGGGATGCCGATAAACCATTTTGCCTGCTTTCAGACGACCTTCTGATATTAATGGGGATTTAAGGAGGAGAATTTCTTATCGAAGGGGAGGAACGGATTGGGTGATAACCTAACTGATCTTCCGGTTTTTGGCTTGTGCGGAAATGAATGGCGACAGTTTGTGCTGTAAGAGATTTATGGTTGCGGTGGTAAAAGGTCGTCTGAAAACTGATTTTCAGACGACCTTTGCATTTTGAATTATTCCCCGTCTTTAACCTGATGAACGGGCAAGTACACATCGAAGCGGGTGCTTTTGCCCGTGTATTGGTAGGCGGGTTTTTCGCCGTTGAGAAACTCGCCGAGGCGCGGGCGTTTGACGACGACGCGTTTTTTCGCAACGGCGCGGGCGGCAGCAAGCAGCTCGGCTTCTTCTTGGGCGGCACCGACGACGCTGTGGAAATACGCCATTTCTTTTTTGACGGCGGCGGATTTTTGGCGTTCGGGGTACATGGGGTCGAGATACACGATGTCGGGGCGCGATTGGGGGGCGAGTTCCCGCACCAATTCGACGGCGTTGCCATAATGAAAGGTAATGCGGCGGGCGATGTCTTGGATTTCAGGCTCTTGCAGCGCGCGTTCGAGACCGTCGGCAAGCAGGCAGGCGACGGCGGGATGCTGCTCGAAAGTGTGGACGTTCAAACCGAGCGAGGCGAGGACGAAGCTGTCGCGCCCGAGTCCGCCGGTGCAGTCCCAGACGGTCGGTTTGGCCGTGTGGTTGACCGCTTTGGCAATCAACTCGCCGCCGCCTTTAGTGCGCCGGTATTGGGCTGCACCGCCGCCGAAATCGATGCGCACGCGCCCTTTCTCCCCCGCGCGGCACAAGCTGACGCCCTCCGCATCGGCAAACAGGTATTCGCCGCTGTCGGGCGGGCAGGGCAGGGTAGGGAGGTCGAATTTCTGCGCCAAACGGCGGGCGTGTTCGGTGGCGGTGTCGGAAAAATAGACGGCGGGTATGGTGTGGGTGTGCAAATCTTTTGGGACAGACATTTTTCAGACGACCTTTGATTATGAATTGTCAACAATATGAACTGTATTTTTATTGAACTATCGAATTTTTCACTGCGGCGTGCCCGCAGATAACGTTATAATAGACTGAATACTCTTCATATTCCAGCGTCTGTCGGAGCGGTGGTTTGCCGGTTTCAGACGACCTTCTTCTTTTTCTTCCCTATACAGTAAAGGAAAATCATGAGCTTCAAAACCGATGCCGAAATCGCCCAATCCTCCACCATGCGTCCGATTGGCGAAATTGCCGCCAAGCTGGGTTTGAACGTTGACCATATCGAACCCTACGGCCATTACAAAGCCAAAATCAATCCTGCCGAAGCGTTCAAACTGCCGCAAAAACAAGGCCGTCTGATTTTGGTTACCGCCATCAACCCGACTCCGGCGGGCGAAGGAAAAACCACCGTGACCATCGGTTTGGCGGACGCGTTGCGCCACATCGGCAAAGATTCTGTTATCGCCCTACGCGAACCTTCTTTGGGGCCTGTGTTCGGTGTCAAAGGCGGCGCGGCGGGCGGCGGCTATGCCCAAGTTTTGCCTATGGAAGACATTAATCTACACTTCACCGGCGACTTCCACGCCATCGGCGCGGCGAATAACTTGCTCGCCGCCATGCTCGACAACCACATCTACCAAGGCAACGAGTTGAACATCGACCCCAAACGCGTGCTGTGGCGTCGCGTGGTCGATATGAACGACCGCCAGTTGCGCAACATCATCGACGGCATGGGTAAACCCGTTGACGGCGTGATTCGTCCCGACGGCTTCGACATCACCGTCGCCTCCGAAGTCATGGCGGTATTCTGCCTTGCCAAAGACATCAGCGATTTGAAAGAGCGTTTGGGCAACATCCTCGTCGCCTACGCCAAAGACGGCGGCCCCGTTTACGCCAAAGATTTGAAAGCCCACGGCGCGATGGCGGCATTGCTCAAAGACGCCATCAAGCCTAACTTGGTGCAAACCATCGAAGGCACGCCCGCCTTCGTACACGGCGGTCCGTTCGCCAACATCGCCCACGGTTGCAACTCCGTTACCGCCACCCGTCTGGCGAAACACCTTGCCGATTACGCCGTAACCGAAGCAGGCTTCGGCGCGGATTTGGGTGCGGAAAAATTCTGCGACATCAAATGCCGCCTTGCCGGTTTGAAACCCGACGCAGCCGTCGTCGTCGCCACCGTCCGCGCCTTGAAATACAACGGCGGCGTAGAACGCGCCAACCTCGGCGAAGAAAACCTCGAAGCCTTGGCAAAAGGTCTGCCCAACCTGCTGAAACACATTTCCAACCTGAAAAACGTCTTCGGGCTGCCCGTCGTCGTCGCCATCAACCGCTTCGTGTCCGACTCCGAGGCCGAGTTGGCAATGATTGAAAAAGCCTGCGCCGAACACGGCGTCGAAGTTTCCCTGGCCGAAGTGTGGGGCAAAGGCGGCGCGGGCGGCGCAGATTTGGCGCGCAAAGTCGTCAACGCCATCGACAACCAACCCAATAACTTCAGCTTCGCCTACGATGTCGAGTTGAGCATCAAAGACAAAATCCGCACCATCGCCCAAAAAGTGTACGGCGCGGAAGACGTCGATTTCAGCGCGGAAGCCGCCGCCGAAATCGCCTCGCTGGAAAAACTGGGCTTGGACAAAATGCCCGTCTGCATGGCGAAAACCCAATATTCCCTCAGCGACAACGCCAAACTCTTGGGCTGCCCCGAAGGCTTCCGCATCACCGTGCGCGGCATCACCGTCTCCGCCGGCGCAGGCTTCATCGTCGCCCTGTGCGGCAACATGATGAAAATGCCCGGCCTGCCCAAAGTCCCCGCCGCCGAGAAAATCGACGTGGACGCAGACGGCGTGATTCACGGCTTGTTCTGATTTGAATCGACAGTGAAATAAAACAGCGAAAAGGTCGTCTGAAAACGGTTTTCAGACGACCTTATATTATTTTGAAGCGGTTTAAACTCAACCGCGACAAACCCGTAGCGTGGGCTTCGCCCGCGAATCTCTCTGATGGAAAGGTCGTCTGAAACAATAAAGCAAACTCGCACATTCGTTTTCAGACGACTCTTTTTATGGTTTTCATCTTAGCCCTGCTTTTGTATAGTGGATTAAATTTAAATCAGGACAAGGCGACGAAGCCGCAGACAGTAC
>OJLB01000492.1_pt1 | contig 17311 bp, 11 predicted proteins | sample 1596861 | NCBI WGS metagenome assembly OJLB01 (sample SAMEA3904681, study PRJEB24821) | metagenome | biome: Builtin; feature: hospital; material: surface | place: USA | collected 2013-06-06
ACGAGATCATGCCTAGTCTCGTGGGCTCGGAGATGTGTATAAGAGACAGCGGTATCACGCACAAGCGCAAACGGTGGGCGCACAGCGACGCATCGGCCCAACGATGATGTCATGCAGGCAGGTGCCTCCAGTGAGATTACCGTATCGGCTGATCGCGTGTTTTCTGCGACTCCGCAACTATCTGGTGAGGCCATCGTCGATTTTGTGCAGTCTCTGTGCGACGTGTCGTGGGAGGAGATCCAGAGCTCGGGTATGTCAGAGAACCCGCGTTTGTTTTCGCTGCAAAAGGTCGTGGAGATCTCGTACTACAATATGGGCCGTATCCGTATGGAGTGGTCACGCCTCTGGACGATTCTCGGCGAGCATTTCAACCATGTGTGCTGCCACCCCAACCCTGCCGTCAATGCCTTTGGTCTCGACTCACTCCGGCAGCTGGCGAGTCAGTTCTTCGAAAAAGAGGAGCTCCTCCACTTTACGTTCCAAAAGGACTTCTTGAAGCCGTTTGAGTACACGATGCGCCGCAACCGCGACGTGAATGCTCGAGAAATGGTGCTGCAGTGCCTGGAACAGATGGTGCAGACGCGTGCGGAGCGTATCCGCTCCGGTTGGACAACCATTCTGGGCGTGCTGGGTGTAGCAGCCGGTACGAATGAGCGAATTGCCCTCTATGCCTTTGAGCTAGTGCGGCGCATTCAGCAGCAGTATTTGCAAGCTGTGCTCGCGAACCGCTCTTTCTCTGAGCTGTGTGTATGTATTGCACAATTTGGCAAGGCTGCGAATCAGCGCGTGAGTTTGCCAGCCACCGAGTTGCTCCGTGCGTTGGTCCCCACGGCCCATGGCGCTGCCGTTCCGGACGATGCCTTGCCGAGCTCGCTGTGGCTAGCGATGCTATTCTCGCTCTATGACATTTTGATGACGGGCGATGATCTCGAAGTGCGTCGTGTGGCGCTCGACTCGTTGTTTTCGATTTTGACGGAGCAGGGCGCCTCGTTTAGTATGGCATTTTGGGACGAAATTTGTCACGACGTGCTGTTCCCGATCTTCAATGTGCTGCGGAATCGCTCTGATGTGACGCGATTCACGACGCAGGAAGACATGAGCGTGTGGCTCTCGACGACCATGATTCAGGCACTTCGGCAGCTTGTGGTACTGTGGACACACTTTTTCGACACGCTCAAACCGCGTCTTTCGGGTCTGCTGGAGCTCTTGTGTGCGTGTATATGCCAGGAAAATGATACGCTCGCTCGGATCGGTACTTCATGCCTCCAGGCGCTGATTGTGAAGAATATGACACGAATGGACGACGAGTGCTGGCAGCAGGTTATTGATGCATTCCTGCGACTCTTCCGTGCTACGACGGCCTCGCAAGTGTTCGACCCATCGCTGTCCTCGCCAGAAGATGTCATGCCCGCACAGGAGCGCCGCCAGGCCTTTAAGCAGATTATTGTCAAGTGCGTGTTGCAGCTGCTGCTGATCGAGACCTCGAATGAGCTGCTTCGTAACACGGAAGTGTACGAGGCTGTGCCTGTGCCGCAGTTGCTGCGTTTGACAGCGGCGCTCGAGGATAGCTACCGCTTCTCGCGCCGCTTCAATGCCGATCGCTCGCTGCGCACGGCGCTCTGGAAGGTCGGGTTCATGAAACAGCTGCCGAATTTGCTGAAACAGGAAAGCACGTCAGCCTCGACACTCGTGTACGTGTATTTGCGCATGCATAACGACCATCGTCCAAGCTTCGCCACATACCGCCGCGAAGTCAGCGACCGGTATCTGCCCTTGGCTGAGGAGATTGTAAGTGTGTACTTGCCCCTGGATAATGAGACCCAGGCGCGCAACATTGCAGCTTGGACACCCGTGGTCGCACAGGTCCTGCAGGGCCTAGCGGCTATGTACGAACTGGATCCAAGCGGGCATGTACCTGCCACGCCCACTTTCTTCATGCTTGTGATCGAGCTGCTAGACAAAATCACCTTGGCGCCGGCGCTCGCTGCGCCCCTCAAGCGCTACCTCGGCGCCGTGGGCACAGCGCATGGCCTTATTGACAGCGAGGCGGCTGCAGCGCGTGCATATGCGCGGGAACAGGCGCGTGCTGAGATGCTGCACGCGGCGCCGACGCCACGCAGCAGTACGCCGATCTCATCGCAGGCGGACCAGTCGCAGGCGGATCTGCGTCACATGTCGCTGGTAAATCCATCCTTCGATGCACTATCTACAACAGCGGGTGCAGGCGCACCATCCTAAGTAGGTATCATTATGCATATGTATCGACCAATGCGTCGCGCAGCTGGTCCACCACAGCACCGGCTTCCTGGTTTTGCAGGCGGTATGTCGACTCAATGACACTCAGCTCCGTGGCCGTCGTATCGAGGCCGACAAAGGCGACCCAGTCATTCACAAGAAGCCCAGCACCGATCAAATCAGACCCGCGATTGACCGTACCAGACACGAGTGGCACTTGCAAGAGCGACGACAGCTCGTCCTGATCCTGCAGTGATGTCTTGGGGTGCACCAGAGCACCCTGATTGGACATGGCTAGGTACGAGCCAACAAGCACGTTGTCACCCACCGTTTGCCGGAACACTTCGACCTTGAGAACATCCGCCAAGATCTCCTCCGTCTCGCGGTCCAAGTCGGGGTGCACGATCGCCACGTAGTCATTACACGCAATCACATTACCCAAGGCACTCAGACGCTCTTCAACACGCTGAATCGCCACAGAGTCGGGCAAGCTATTCCGTAGATGCTGGAGCTCCTGATCTGTCGTAGTCATCGGCACAAGCAGGCCGTGGCGATTTCCCACAGTCAAACGACCGACGAGCCGCGTTCCTGCAATCGTGCAATGCACAATGGGCATCAGGTCGCCCAGTTCCACTTCAAAGGCCGAGTAAAAGTTGGCAGATCCGCCCACGGTTACAAGGCAGTACGAGTTTGTGAGGCGCGCAAACACGCCAATCTCTGACGAATTCTCGAATTGACAACGCAACGCCATAGCGGTGTAGTTGCCACAGGGAAAGGGGGGAAACCAAAGCCCGTCCAAGCCGTCAAAAAAAAAGCTGGACCGGGTGATGATGTAAGCACTTCGACGACGTGACGCCGTCTCGTTCATCGTTTCCACCCCCGCTTCCACACACACATCATGGACCGTTCGTATGACGCAACTCACACCAGTTTCGGCTCTCTCGTCCTCTGAACAGTTGCAAATGCAGCGCCTCATTGAGCAAAAGCAGCTCAAGGACTTTATGCGTCTGTACTCGGGTCTGGTGGAGCGCTGCTTCGGTAGCTGTATCCACGACTTTACGTCGCGCGCCATTACGTCCAAAGAGTCCGAATGCGTGTCGCATTGCACACAAAAGTTCCTGAAGCACTCCGAGCGTGTTGGTGCTCGCTTTGCTGAGGAGAATGCTAGGCTCATGGGCCAGCAGCCTCAGTAAACCAAAATGGCTCTTTTGAGTACCCCATAGACGACAACTAATGTATGCCAAGAGCACGGCTAGAGAGGTGCGGCCGGTGCATCGTGTGCCACTGAGAGGGTGTGCGAGAGTGCAAGAAGCCTGGCAGGTCCTGCCCTCCTCCACTTGTATGGCAGCTTCGGACGGCGAACCTTTCCCACGACCACCACGGCCTTGGGCCAGACAGTGGTGGAGTGTTGTGTCGCGATATTATGGCAGAAGAGAGCAGCGCAACTGCGCCGTCTTCGCTACCGCCCGCGTCATCAGGGCTCCCGCCTAATCGTGCACGCGCACGCGGCATATACCAGGCAGGTACAGCTGTCGCGCATGCAGACGAGCCAGAAGCATGGGAACTGGATACTTCGACGCACGAGCCCGTGACAATGGTCCAAGCAGGCTTTGATCCTCTCACGTCTGGTGAAAAATCATGGATGCTCGCCTCGGCGGCTGTGACACTGATTATCGTGGCCATCGGGCTCTACATAAGCTTGGCTTGACGATACACTCAGCCCTTGTACATAACGCAACGAGCCATAGTCGCCTCGAAGTACGCTTGGCATGGTGCCTGGAGGCGCCAGGTTGCATTGGTACCACGTGACATGGAACGAGCCACCAAGCGACGCGCGGTCACTGCCTGGTTCCTTGATGGCTCCGTCGACGCCAGACGTCCATGCCGAGCCGCAGTGGCTAGTGCATGCGCTGCGCACGGAAATCAGTGGTGCCGATGTGCGCAGCAAGCTGGAGCATGAATGGCGGACTCAGCCTGCGCATGCACGCATCGCTATTGCCGAGCTAATGCGTGAGTATATCCTGCAGCAAGATGTATCGTGCGCACGCATAGCCGAGGCACTTGCCATCACTGAGACGTCTTGGTGTGATGTTATTCTTGACACATGCTGGGCCCTTGATGCTGAGATGGAAGTGCGATGTGACGGAAATCTGCCTTTAGAAACAGCACGCTCACGACTCGCTGACGTGGTCAGAGCCTTCGTTACAGGGGGTCTGTTGACGGCCAAGCTCGTTGCATCTCGTCTCGATGCAGCGCTTCTTGGCGCCATCGGTCTGTTGGATGCGAATGTGTTTCAACGGCGAGGTATCCAAATCCGCACGGCCACATTTTTTAAGCAGCCCAAGTACAATTTATTGCGAGAAGAAAATGCAGGCTACGCTGCCTTGTTTATGAGTCTTGAGTCGTGCATTGGACCTGCCATGTATGCTGATGGCGATACTGTTGTTGAAAGCGAGACCGCACGAGATCGAGATGCACGCGCCGAGTCGTGGCTCCAGACATCCATGCTCGAGTGTATCGGTCGCTTTGGTCTCGATGCAGTGCGTGTGCTAGACATCATTCTTGCATCTTTCTGTGCGCACGCCGTCCATCATTATCCCTTCTTTTTGAGTGTGATGCGCCGCGTTCCGTGGAGCAGTGCGCGTATCGCCGAGGTGCTTGGCTTCCAATATGCCCATTATACACATCCGGACACGCGCGAATCGACGCCAGAGGAGCTATACCTACTCACAGCGCTTTTGATACGCGAGAAAGTCGTGTCTTTCGCTCAGATGCTGGCATATGTATCGCCAGACGATACCATACAAAAGCTTAAGCAGGCACATGATGAGGCACTGACCTCCAAAACGGCCACGGTCGGGGCCAATGCATTGACGATGGCCGCGCCGCTGATCGATGATGATCATGACTCATCAGCTGCAAGTAGCACGACGCCAGCAAATACAGTCGATGCAGCGCCGCCGCCGCCACCTAGCCCCCAAGGCATATTTCTTATTCGTGCGCTTCTTCGATGTGGCGCATTAGACGAAGTGCGCGGCTTTCTTGCAGCCCATCCATGGATTTTTGGTGCATATCCCAGCGTCACACATGCTTATTTGCGCCTTGTATGGTATCGCCTTGATACACCTGCCTTCCGAGATGCCGTGACCCGATTCGCGAGGACTGGAAACGATCAGACATCGGAGTTGACGATGTATGTGCCTGAACCGCATGCGACTCGCACGCATCGCTACATTTTTTGTGTGCGCGACTGGGCTCATGGACATGCGCCACTGAACCAAGTGGAAGAGGTGTTTGAGCTCTTGTCTCCTCTTGGTGTATACGTGTGTCAAGACCGACGCCTATTGCAGCTTTTGTGTCGCGTATGTGCTCAGGCGCCGAGCAAAGAAGCGTGGATGCCATTCTTGCGAACGCAAGTGCTGCCTGCCGTGACGCTTGCTAACGGCGGTGCGCCACTGCTGTATGAGCTGTGGGAATGTATACAAACCCTTCCGTATCCTCAGCGATACAGTCTTTACGGAGAATGGAAACATCGAAGCACTAAGCGACCCGAGCTACGGTACGCCAAAATGCAGACTGAGCGTGAAGCGCGCGGAATTTTGCGGCGCATCAGCTCTGACAATGTGCGTGCGAGCGGTCGGAGTCTAGCCAAGGCAGCGCACGCGCATCCCACTGTCTTTTTCGAGGTGGTGCTACACCAGATTCAGTCGTATGACAACCTGATCGAGCCGGTCGTTGATTCGGCAAAGTATTTGACACCTCTTGAATACGACGTGTTGACGTATGCTTTGCTCGAGGCACTGAGTGATCCGGGGAAGGCGCGGACGAAGCAGGACGGCACGAATACAAGCTTGTGGCTTAAGAGTCTCGCTTCATTTGCCGGCGCACTTTTCCGTAAGTATGCCGCGATGGACTGTACACCTATCCTGCAGTACCTCGCCAACCGGCTGCATGAGGGCCAGGTGGCCGATCTAATTGTCCTGTCTGAGCTCATACTCAAAATGGCTGGTATCGAGCCCATGGGCGAATTGTCAGATGCTCAAATGGCCGCGTTGTCAGGTGGACCGCTGCTTCAAACAGAGGCGCATCTCACGCTTATTCCAGGAACGACGCCCGCCGCTGTGTTACTTGCACGCAACAGCCTTAAAAAGGGCGCGATGCGTTTGTACCGTACGCTGATGCAAAACCGACTTGCCGTGCCGCTGCTGATTCTTGTGGCCCAGCAGCGCGAGGCATGCGTCTTTTCGGACGATGACGTACACATAAAGTCGCTCAGCAGCACGTTTGATACGTGCGTTTCCATCTTGCTGCAATACACTCACTTCCTCATGTCACAGGGTACGAGTGAGTATGCACAGCTGGTGCCAAGCCCATCTGCATGGATACGTCGCTTTGGCGTGGACGTCCCTATAGCCTACCATCTTGGAAGGTTGTCTCCCGACACACCGGAGAACTGTGGTGTCCTGGGCCCTCTGTTTTTCGGAACATTTTGGCAGTTGAGTCTGCCGGATCTTGTGGTACCGATGGAGCGATACCAGCATGAACTTGATCGCCTGAAGCAAGCTTTGCAGCATGTCGAGACAACGACAGACATGACCGAGAGTCTTAAAACATCGGCTCGTGTGCGACTCCAAGAAAGTATGACTCAGCTCCAGGCGGAGCTCAAGGAACAGACACTAGCACATCAAGCAACACGGCGCCGATTGCAAACAGAAAAGGGGCAATGGTTCCATGCTGATATTGATCGTGCTCAGCTCATCCAGCAGCTGGTGGCTCAGTGCCTGTATCCTCGCGCGCTCTTTTCGCCAACGGACGCTGTGTTTGCGGCGCGATTCCTGCGGACGATTCACACGCTCGGTACGCCTCATTTGCCGACGCTGGGTGTCTACGACACGCTCCTTACTCAGCACGTCGCACCGACCCTATTTCTTGCCACCGAGAACGAGGCACGATCGTACGCCCGATTCCTGTATACGGTGCTACACGACCTACATGCATGGCTCGTATCACCCGACGCGTACGACAAAGAGGCTATTGGGTCAGATGTGACCGGCTTTTCATTGGCATGGCACGGCATGCGTGGCATGCACACACGCCCAGACGAGCAGCCCTTGTCTTTTACAGCGTTCAAGGCATGCATGTTGCAATGGCACTCGTCTCTCTATGAAGCGTTTTCCGCCTGCTTTGGCGTCGAGTACATGCGCATGCGAAATGCGATTGTCGTACTCAACCGCCTCTCTGCCTTCTTTCCGCTGTACCGCGATCATGGCCAGCGGCTGTTGCAGGTCGTGCAGCACGTCGTGGCTACGGAGCATCGTGGCGACCTCAAGGTACTGGCACAGGGACTCGCTGCGACACTCGAGAAGCACGCGCCTAAGTGGGTCGACGTGACCTATTTCCGTCCCTTAACGAAAGAGGAACGAGCCAGAGTACGTGAAGAGGCCCGTCTCGAGGAAGAACGCAAAGAAGAAGAGCGTAAAGAAAAGGCTCGTCGTGAAGAAGAGCGCAAAGAAAAGCTGCGTCGTGAAGAAGAACGAAAGAAACAGGCTCGCGAGGAAGAAGCTCGTCGCGAAGAGGAGCGCCGCGAGAGAGCCCGTCAGGAGGAAGTACGCCGCGAAGAGGAGCGTCAAGAAAAGGCTCGCCAAGAAGAAGCTCGACGTGAAACGCGCAAGGAGGAGGCCCATTGCGAGCAAGCCCGTCCGAGAGACACGCACCATGATGAAGCTCGGAACGAAGGCCGTCGTCCAGATGCTCGCGAGGAATCTCGTCGCGGACCCCGCTCCCGGAGGGATGCTCGGAGAGACGATGAGCCTCGCGAAGTTCGGATTCGCGGCGCGCGCGACCGACCAAAAGAATCTATCAAGGAGACGCCGCGGGATGATCCACGCTCTGATCGGGGCTCGCGTGGCCGCTGGAGTCGAGAACGTCAGTCCTACGGGCGATACGATCGACAGATGGACCGCTCGGACGAAGGATGGCCGGAAACCAACGCTCAATGGGGGCGCCGAAGGGTCGACGGTGCGGCGGAAGACGAACACAGCGCCCGAAAACGCTCACTCGCCGATAGGCTCGGGTCGTCGGAAGGAGGCGCATCGGACGCCCAAAGTACGCCGGACTCGAAGCGAATGCGCAAAGAGCGTATGGATGTGCCCGATCGTGGTCCACCAGCGCGATCCTGGGGCCGTGGCAGTGGTCGTGCACCGACGCCGCCAAGAGACGTGCCGCCACGCGAGCACCGTGAGCGTGATCGCCGCAAGCGACGAGCAGGGGGTGAAGGATGAGATAATGTATACAGACTGCATAGACTACCGTGCCTCGAAATGGAGCTGAGTTGTTAGATAGTGTGTCACGTACCATGTGTTTGGTGCGCTTTTTGTACATGATGCGATGTCCGCACTCACGACACCGAATCGGCTCGCGAGGCCGAATTTCGTTGATGGCCGAGCAGTCTGCGTAAGCGCTCTATGCAGATAAAACGTACCAGCACAGATGTACTCGACCGCTGGCTGGCGCATGCCCGCGCCGCCAAGTGGCACTCCGCCAGGGCGCGCCGCGTAACTCATAATGGAAGGCGACAGAGAAAAAATCGGAGCGGCACTGACGAGTCTCGTGATACGTGTTACACACCTCCATGTCATGGCGAAATTTCGGCGCCTTGGTCCTCAACCTTCTCCCCATGGATGGCTTGATCATTGCTGGCCGTCATGGCCAGCCCATCATGCTATCGCGGTTTCGGCAAACGAATCCACTCTATTCTATGGTTCATACATCCTTTTTGAGTGATTTGATTGCGGACATGCAAATGCAGGCAGAGGCAGGCACGTCGAAGAATGCATCTGTGCGCGATATCCCGCCTGTTTTGTCGGTGCCCCTGCCGGACTCTATTTTTGCTGAGAAGGAAGAAGAGGACGAACAAGACGACGACGACGAAGGAGAGTCCGTTTCTCCACCAGATCTGCCGGATGAGGCACTCGCCTGGTCTGAGTCGGTCAAGAAAACGGCAGAGGACCCCACCGAGACGTGCATCTCTATCGAGGGCGGCTCGATTTTGTGCCACATCATGGTAGGTGATGTACGTTTCTTGTGTCCGGTATCGCATAGCATAGATCCGCTGATTCCCTTTGCGTTCCTACACAAGGTTGTGGCCATTTTGCAAGAGTACTTAATTGGTTCTACGGATCCTGCCCTCATGACTGAAGATGTCATTTGCGAGCATTTCGACATTGTCTACGAACTCATGGAAGAAATACTCGATGGTGCGGGACACGTTCTTCTTACTGAAGTCAATGCCCTCAAAGATATCGTGCTTCCTCCCAGCTGGTTGGACAAACTCATCCACACCGTCGGCCTAAGCTCATCAGCAGAGCATGCACGTACATCGCTCGCTTCGCCTGTCCCCTGGCGTCGGCCTAATAGCAAGTATGCCAAGAACGAGGTGTATTTGGACATTGTCGAGACCATGGATGGAATCGTGAATGCCTCGGGTGCAGCATTGTCGCTCGACGTGCATGGGACCTTGGAATGTTCGGCCCTTTTGAGTGGTATTCCAGAATTGGTCGTGAAACTGAGTCATCCTACTATGGTGGAGTATCCTGCATGGCACAAGTGTATCCAACAGCGCGACTGGCACGAAAACCGCATACTTCGTTTTATTCCGCCAGATGGTGATAGTCGACTGGGCGAGTTTCGCATCAAGTCTGCTGCGACTGCAAAGTCAACCTTGCCTTTATGTATTCATGCGAACGTCATGCCATACGAGGCAGCACTGGGTGGGCTCCCATTTGAAATTAGCGTGGAGCACACTCTGGATCACTCGTATGATTTACAAGACGTGTGTGTTGAATGGCTCCTGGGCAATGGCGTACAAGGTATAGATGCCACGACCCAGGTGCAGACTGTGGCAAATAAAGTCTCCATGTCATCAGACATCGGTTCTATACCAAGTCTGTCTCGCTCAACAGGCACGATGGTATTCGACAGAAAACGCCAACTTATGCGCTGGACAATTCCCACACTCATGCCATCGACCATGTCGGTTCTTAGGGGCACCATTTTGTCGTCGACGACACACTGTCGGCCTATGTATGCTCTGCAAGTTCAGTTTATGGTACAAGGGTATTCTTTTTCTGGACTCCGAGTCACTTCTGTACAATTGGAAAAAGAGGCATACACCCTTTCCAAGGGCGCGCGCGTGCGTCTAATGGGCGACATAGAATGGCGCCTTATCTAGTTGATACCCCCCTGTGTGGTAGTGTTACACCTTACTTGGAAAAAGGTACCTTTTTGGAGTCTCCACACTGACTCTGGATATTCTGGTCGATGTCCGCTAAACGTTTTTCGGTGGCTGCTAAGATCTTCCTGCGACGTTCTTCGCGCTCTTCGTCAGCATCCACAGGCACATTACTGGCTGGTTCATAGACAGGTTCTGTAGATAGCTTGTGTGTACCTAGTATTTGGTTGTGCTCAAATGCTTCGACTTCACGGTTTAGTTGGCTGTTGAGGGCATTAAATTCTGGCGGATGCCCCGCTATTTCGTTGTGACAAAGTTCATGGAGTAAAACTCGCCGCGTTGTTTTATAGTCACGCAAGCCATCAGCCGCATCAGTACGGATGCGAAGTAAAATAGTGTCACCCATGTTGATGTTTAAGCCCAAGAGATCTGGGTGCTCATGCGGTAAAAGCTCGGTGAGTGTGCCGACCTTGTAGCCATGTAAGTGGCATACATGCAGGATAGCAGGATCGGATGCAAGTCGGTTTAAGTAAGAAAATATTTTGGCGTGCAAGGGATTCGACGAAGGGATCGATGCATGAACCACATTCTTGCCAAACACAGATTCTGGGACCACCACTGAACGTTTCTGAGGCGTGGTATTCTTCAACAGACTTGGATGAAGTTGTCGTCGTTTCGCCCGTGCCTTGTCCCATTTTTCCTCTTCAGCCTGGACCTCCTTTATTTCATCATCAGGGGCGCCAATGACAGTGATCTGCATGCAGTCGCTCAAACCTACATCTCGAATTGTAGTTTGGGTAGTCGTGCCAGCACGTAGTGTTTGGAGTAACTGACGTGCTTTGGGTGGCACCAAGATTTTTTGGTTTTCAGACCGCACCCCAATAGTATCGAATATCAGGTCTTGAAAAGCAGATACGGTCGATATATCTTCGAGCGTGATTGGATAGGTCTTTGAACGATATGAAATCGCTATTCGTAGCTTACTCCTGTTCATTAGAGGCTGTTGTGTGGCAACAAACCCCATATTCTCGCACGCCAAGAAGGCGTCGTCATCATCTCCACACAATATTATTTGCTGAGATAATGATTTCTTGCCTGGAACAAGGTTGATTCATTCTACGCGACGTTACATGTCAAGGTCTATTCAACTCTACAAAGACTTATCTTTAAAATCAAAAAGAGACAATGTCAAGCCTCATCATTTTCGAATTTTATAGCACCTCTCCTGTTTTTGCGTCTACATTTAACGAGGTTCTTCTCTCTGTGTTATATTGAACGACCCCTTTAAATGAAGTTGCTCTTTGCTTTTGCTCTTCAAGCTCTTTTGTTTTCTGCGGTGGCTCAAGCCTCCTTTATCCGCCGCAGACCACATGACAGTATCCTGCATCGTCGGAATGACGATGAAGGTTTACTTGGTCATATTCATGACGATGTTTCATCCCTATGGAATGGTTTAGCTGGATCCCACAGTGACTCTTCGTCATCATCCGCCTCAGATTCTTCGTCCGAAGGTCGTGTAGCTCACACAAATTCAAGCCACGACAGTTCATTGGTGGACTGGCTCAATGGCGTGTTAGGTGGAATCTGGCATGGCGATGGCAACCACGGGTTCTACAAGACCAATCCTAGTTCCGGTCGCCTATTAGCGAACAAACCCAAGTTGGGTCTAGCGTGGCCGAATGGTGGATCTATGAATATCACTCATTTTATGACGAAGAAAGTATCTTGGTTTTACTCATGGGATGCCACGCCAGGTTTCTCTCCCGTCCCAGAAAACATCACATTCTGCCCTATGCTCTGGGGTCAAAACAAGATTAGCCACTTTAAAAAGCATGTTCTCGGAAACATTAACAGCGCAAACAATGCTGGAAAGTGTGTTCTAGGTATGAACGAGGTCAACCAGCAAAATCAAGCAAAAATGTCCGAGGGTGAAGCTTGCTCCATGATGCGCGAGAACATTATGCCACTCAAAGCCCATGACTTCTACGTCGTTTCGCCCGTAACCACTAACGCTCCCAGTGGCATGAAGTGGATGAAGAACTTCCGCAAGCAGTGCTCAGATGTCTGGAATACGGTGGATGCAGTTGCTGTGCATTACTACGGCACGAACACGACAGAATTCAAGCAATATGTATCAGAATGGCACGACACATTTAACAAGCCTGTTTGGGTAACCGAATATGCCTGCCAGGACTTCAACGGTGGCGAGCAGTGCTCGGACTCGGAGGTCTACAGTTTCCACATGGAAATGGCGGTTTGGTTTGACAAGCAAAACTTTGTTGAAGCGTATGCGCCATTCGGCGTGATGCAAAACTTGCAGGGTGTAAACAAGGCGAACAGTCTCCAAGAGGGTCGGGAACCCAACTTCATGTACAATTCCATTTCCAGCGTCCCTTGAGTTTACATCCTCGGTCCACACACATGGATTCAGACAAAGCGCGCAATATGATTTTTGTTTATAGAATATTACAATTGTGACTATATAGACAGTGCATTCTGCTCATTCGCATATCACAACTAATATCTTGAATACATCTGACACACAGTGTGGCTTCGCAGATTGTTTCCGCCCCACCAGAGGCACGAGCTATGGCATGGTTGCTTACCCATTCCTTTGTACCCTAATCTCGTTTCTCCACGTATGACTAAAAATTATCGGGCGAGGTTTCTCATAGGTGCCAATCATCAGAAGCTGGGTCGAATTTCCTAGCCTTCCGAGCACATTGTGCATCAGACAGCCCCTTGTCATAACATTGTATACATGAGAGCGTGTTCCCTTCTTTGAATTCGAGTACACATCGACACAAAAATCATCGCTTTCAATCGGAAAGAGGCAAACTTTCCCTCATCAGAACACTTTCCCAATAATCGAACACGATGAAGGCGTTGCGTGATTTAAAAAACACGTTTAAGGATCTTGGACTTGCAAACGCGAAACTAAATCCTGTTGTTCACTCTACACAAAAGCATGAAACTACGCTCTTGCCACCAAAAATGGTGATTAGAGCCACCGCAGACTATGTACCTGAATCTCCGCATGAGCTCAGTTTCCACAAAGGTGACTTTTTTTATGTGCACACCAGCGCCGATCCGGGCCAACAGTCTTGGATTGAGGCATGCAACCCAGCCACTGATGCTCGAGGATATGTGCCTCTAACTCATTTTGAGATCATTTCGCGCACAAAACCACGAACGACTGTACCGCTTTCTACGAAAAGTGAATTGAATCCAAATGGACTGCCAAGCACACCTAGCACAACCGAATCGTTTATTTCAAACTCTTCAAGTTCGGTATGTACCAATGGCGGTACATTTGCAACAATGAAGTTTGACTTCAAGGCTGAGCTCCCGCACGAACTCTCTGCAAAAGAGGGTGAAGGTGTGTTTGTCATGGCAAGATCCAATGATGAGTGGCTCGTAGCAAAGCCGCTTGAATACCTCAGTGCACCCGGATTGATTCCAACAAGCTATATCACTTTTCGGGATATGCGATCTGGTCAAGCATTATCTTCGGAGGAAAATGTATCTGTTCTATCTGGCATACCATCAGTATACGAATGGGGTGAGCAAAATAGGCGATACTGTGAACAAATCGTTCCCCTTGAGGACATTAACAACCACAAGTTGCATGACAGCAATTCTCTCAAAATGTCAAAGCAGGGACGCCTTTCGAAGCTGCTCCCTGCAACACCACACTATTATTATAACATGGATGACTACTTTTCCTCGTTAGAAACGATCAACCACTCACAAGCATACAATATGCCACTCATCGAAACCACTATGCCTCGTGATGTGCCGTCACGATCAACCAAACTTACCCTAGTTGCAGTGGATCACATTCACATGGATGAACAAAGTTCCCGTTTCTGTGTGCATCTTTTTTATACGTACAAAGTACCCTCAAGCTCCACCCCCATGTACAAGCATCACGAATTACTACTCAATCGTCTCTATTCCGACTTTGTTTCTCTGCGGCATTCTTTACAAGAGGAACTTGCATCCTATCTACCTCTTGCAGCCTTGTCGCAAAATCTTCCCAGCCTTCCGCCGGGATCGACTGGGACTGCTGAAATGGATCACAAGGCCATATCGAGCTTTTTGCATGGTTTCTGTGCATTGCCAGATTTCATTCTGCAGTCATCTTCTGTCCAGATATTTCTTGACGTGCGATCTTATGACCAATGCCACATAACTACGACCCAACACAACATACCACAAAGTACGATGCTAAGGAGAGCATGTGCTCGACATATTCCTGACATGTACTCAGCTCCTAACTTGCCCGCAGACAGCCAAAATATCGACTCTACCATCCACACGGCACCAGCAGGTTCTGACACCACATCTCTTTCTGACACTTATTATCATCGCATTAAAATTATACACCAAGGAGACACATCCAAAGTTGTGGCTCTGCGTGTCCCATCAGTTATATGCTATGATTCTCTCATGCAGAGAATTGAGGAAAAACTCGGTACGAAGTTTCAAGCGCTTCAATCGACGGAAACCTCGCCAGACCAAGGCTGCATACAAACGGACGAGCATCTTCAGTCATGGTTAGACACGTCCCGTGCGCACGGCAAGAAACTAATTCTAGTCGCCAGTCCCATGCGCCAAATACCATAGCGCCTGTACATACACCTGTGTCGCCTTTTCGGTTAAACGAATTACTTCGAACTAGTGGTACAAAAGCTACGATAAGGAAAAAAAAAGAAAAGACAAAGCACCGCTTACTGTATCCATCGACCTCTACGCTGAAGGCACATCCGGCGATGGGACGGGAAGCTTGGGTGTACAAAGGACATTCATTCATCGTTCCAGTAAATAAAAAAATTAAAGAGCACAAGTTTTGAAACGAGTGGAATTTTCAATATGATCCAGCGTTCCTATCTTTAGCGCAAAAGCATGAGCTCCAACCATCAGGCTGATATCGCCAAATTCCGTTTTTAAGCATCCGCCTGGATCTCACCTTCCTCAACAAGGACCTGGCCGATCACAGGGCTTATATCATACGACTGGCGGTTACTGAGCGGGACAGCGTTGGCAAAAGCAACGGCCAGGGCGGCGAAGATCGCAACGTTAACAAAAGAGAATTGCATGGTGGTCTTGAAAGGTGGCTGAGAAACAGCGGCTTCTCACCAACTTCTTGTGACCCACCACAAAACTTCTCTGATTGGCTCCGACGAGCATGTAGTCCATTGAGCGTAGCACGATTCATTTTTTTTACATTCGTCTCATAGCCAATCAAATGTATTACTTGGATCCAACACAAGAATAGCATGCAAGATAGGGAGCCGGCTGCCCGTCCAATCATATCATGCATGAATACTGGCTTAAGCGGCTGTGTGGTACGCCAATCAAATTAGACCCTGCCGCCTTGTAAGACATAATTTCTTTCGACTAAAGGCCACAGCAGGACTGTGTCACTCGCGTCAGCGTAGTAAGGCGATACACGACCCAAAAGTCTAGATACCTACGCCTGCGTTGTCTCCTATACCGAGTCTTATTGCGAGTCCAGAATAATATGGCAGGGCCGCAGCCCAACTGGAATGGGAATGCACTCGATCAGAAGCAGCAAGAACATCGGCGCAGCTACACGACTCAGTCTGCCACTAGCAAGACGAATGACTCACGCAGCCGTCGTAAATCTTCTAACACAACTGCCCCTGTGACAAATCAACCATATCCCTCTCTACCATCCCATGAGCCATTAGGACACATGTATATGCAACCCAACCCCCTTTTAGGACAGCAGCCTGGTGCTGCTGTACCACAAAATCATTCCGCCTTCATGCCTTGGCATTCATACAATATGTCAGCCAACCAAACATCTCTCCTAGCCGACGCGTATGGTGCAGCCAACGGACAACCACAACCAGGTACCACAACTAGTTTGGACTGGGTCAACGGCATGTCAGCATATATGCTTATGGACCCGAGCGCACGACCATCATCTTTCTCTTCCCCCATGGTGCAGCAAACGCCTTCGAATATAAATGTATACCAACCTTCGCCGTCTCAATTGACCCAATATATGAGCCAGCTCCAATTCCAAAATCAACAGCAGGAAAACATCGCTATGCAGCAAAACTTATTTCTTTCTCAAATTCAGCACGCACAAGAACAACGTGCTCAACAAGCGATACAAGATCAGATTACTTTACTTCAGCAGAGAATGTCTCCATCACAGGACTCGGCACTCGATTCGAATGCGAGACTTCGCACGGACATATTGTCGGCTCGTTCGCGAGAAGCACATTCACAGCATTTGCACAATGGTCCATTGAAAGAAGCTACGTTTGTATCGTCTCGAATACCAGACGTCTTGTCTAAGAGATACAGTGGTCATTCGAACGTGGGCACACCATCGAAAGACTCTATATTGCCTTTCCAGTCTGATCGTGATGCGTATGAAGATGCTTGCCCGTCTCCGAGTGTGGAACAGTCAGCACGACTTGAATCCAAACGCGTGTCGTCCAAGCTTTCAAAGGAAGAAACAGGCGATATATCCTCGGAGAGGCGGCGTAGTCTGACTCCATCCATTGTAATTGATCAAGTAAATATTGAGTCTACGGATCATGATTTAGCACGCAAGGTGAATTCTGTGGGTATGAGAATGGGTCCTCGTACTGCCACTATAATGCATGAAGTGCAAGTGCCTGAAAACAATACCAAAAGCAAGAATGGAAAGGAAGGTTTAAGGCGCTCTTTGGTACAAGATGGAAATCGACTTGGTAACGGACACAGCGCGCTCTCCTTACCACTTATTCAGCCTCGAAGGCAGCCGAGAGGACCTGTCTCTTATACACATCTCCGAGCCCACGAGACTAGGCATGATCTCGT